>Ga0180219_1000038_pt1 | contig 227197 bp, 199 predicted proteins | sample eDN3rd30CBELigMG_FD_151338 | JGI IMG/M metagenome (GOLD analysis project Ga0180219, IMG submission 151338) | Enriched Miracle-Growth compost microbial communities from Emeryville, California, USA - eDNA 3rd pass 30_C BE-Lig MG (version 2)... ...
CTTGTCGATCACAACGTTGCGCCCCTTCGGACCCAGCGTCACCTTCACCGCGTTCGCAAGGATGTCCACCCCGCGCAGCATCCGACCGCGCGCATCACCCTCGAACCGTACTTCCTTCGCTGCCATTGGATATCTCCTATGCGCCTACAAATGTATTCAATCGGAATTTCTTCGGGTTAGGCGGCTTTCTTCGCCTTCTTTCCATCTTCGATGATGCCGAGGATGTCGGACTCACGCAGCACGATCATGTCCTCGCCATCAACTTTGATCTCGGTGCCGCCGTACTTGCTGAACAGCACGCGGTCGCCGACCTTCACATCCGGCGGCGTCACCTTGCCGTCCTCGTTGCGCGCACCCGGGCCGGTGGCAATCACTTCGCCTTCCGACGGCTTTTCCTTCGCGGTGTCGGGGATGATGATGCCGCCCTTGGTCTTCTGTTCCTCTTCGACGCGGCGAACCAACACGCGGTCATGAAGCGGTTTGAACCCCATTCTTTCCTCCAAAATTAAGGTTAAATCCCAGAGCGTTAGCACTCGCCCTATGAGATTGCTAACACCTAGGCGGCAAGGCCTGAAGCGTCAAGGGTTTCCGCCCTTTTTCACACAAAATTCTCATAGCCGCCGCCGCGCATGGCGCCGGATTCAGCAGCACTCTCAAAAGCGTGCTGATAAGCCATTGATATAATTGACTATTTTATGCAACTACGTTTACAGTTTCAGGATTGGTGTTACATCGACATTGAAAAGGGTGTCCAATGTTGCATCGTCGCGGTCCCCGGATCATCTACCCTTACTGCCTTGCGACCACCGAAATCCTGTATCGGATGCCGGACTATCCGCACCTGCTGCAGAGCTTCGTCTGGCAAACCATGGATATCGCTCCCGAATTCCCGTCCGTGGCCAAATTCCTGAGCCATTGGGAGCGCAATATCGAGGCGGTCATCTATTCGGTGAAGGTGGCGAGCAAGGCATTGGCCAAGCCGGCGGAGTTCCGCCGGGTGAACAGCATCTGGACGCTGCACTGATGGCCTATGTGTCAATGGCCTGGGTGAGGCCTAGTTGGCGTCGGGTTCGATTTCCGGTGCGATTTCGGCGGCGATCTTGCGGTCGCGGCGATACTTGCGGAACAGGTAAACGCCGAAAACCGACGAGATCGCAAAGAGAACCACGGACAAGCTGATCCGCAACTCGGGGTCGAGCGTTATCCCGCTGCCCAGCAAGGCGAAGATCAATGTCTGCGGGATATAGCCGACGATCGATGCACCTACGAACGCAGTTCCGTTCGCCTGTGAAAGTCCGGCGGCAAGATTGGTCGCCAAGTTGTTGCCGAAGGGCAGGAATCGGATCAGCAGGGTCGCGAGGATGGTGTTGTTGCTGAGGAATGCGTCCACCCGCTTGAAGCGTTCCGGCAGACGTTCCGCCACCAGCGCGCGGGCGATATAACGCGCCACCAGGAAGGAGAGCGTGCAGCCGATCGCCGACGCGATCAGCGCATAAAGGAAGCCCTCGGTCAGACCGAACGCATAACCCGCCAGGAACGACAGGATCTGGCGCGGGAATCCCCCGGCCGCCAGCACCGAGGCCACTGCGATGAAGATCAGGTCGCCTTCGAAGCCATTCTGACGGACATGCTGGTCGATCCACGTCTCGTCCAGCATGCCGGCAATGCCGAATTCCTTCAGCAACAGTCCGGCGGCGGCGAGGATCGCGATCAGGGCAATGCCGCGCAACACCGCGCGAAGGCTGAAAATCATCAGATTTCCTCGGCAACCTCGGCTGCGACATTGCGCTCGATGAGCCAGGCGACGCCACGGACGTCGGCGATGCCGACAACCAGGCGATCCCATGTGCCGTATTTGGAGTTCCCCCGTTCGCGCGGGCGGTGCGACACCGGTACCGAACGCACGATGCCGCCGGCGCGGATCATCAGCGCGGGCAGGAAGCGGTGCATATGGTCGAAGGCGGGAAAGCCCAGGAACACGTCGCGCGGGAACAGTTTAAGCCCGCATCCGGTGTCGGGCGTATCGTCCTTGAGCTTGCCCGCACGGTAGCGGTTGGCGAGCCGCGACGAAATGCGCTTGATCCAACTGTCGCGTCGCGTGGTGCGATGGCCGGCGAGCATCAGCGGCTGCGAGCCCGCTTCCGTACTCTTGTAAGCGCGGTAAACGTCCAACAACGCCGGAATGTCGGCCGGGTTGTTCTGGCCGTCGCCGTCCAATGTCGCAATGATCGCGGCGCGGGCGGCCTTCACGCCGGTCAGCACCGCGGCGCTCTGGCCACGCCGGCGCGCATGGCGCTGCGCGCGTAACATGGGGAATTCGGTTCGAAGTGTGCGCAATATCTCGAAACTGTGGTCGGTCGAACCGTCGTCCACATAGACGATTTCGAACCGCACGCGCTCCGTCAACGCCGCCGCGATCTCGCGAACCAGGGGCGCGATATTCTCGGCCTCGTTCATCACCGGGACGACAACCGACAATTCCGGCGTGGGATCGATGTCGGTCTCGGAGGGGGACAGGGATTGATCCTGGGATTGATCCTGGGCCATGGGCGTAGGGAATACACGGGGTTTGCCCGGGTTGGAAGGGCCCCCGATTACGTAAGAAGGCACTTATGGGGATAAGCCATGGCTCTCGGCGCTGGCGCGCGCTATAAGACCCGAATGGCTGACGATTACGCTGGCGACGTACCGCCCAAGCAGGCGTGGGATATCCTGTCCAAGGACAAAGATGCCGTCCTGGTCGATGTGCGTACCGACGCGGAATGGCTGTTCGTGGGTCTTCCGGATCTTGCTGTCCTGGGTAAGGAGCCGGTCAGGATCGCCTGGCAGACCTATCCTGGCATGAACCTGAATCCGGACTTCGTCGAGGCCGTGAAGGCCGCGGCCCCGAAAAAGGATGCTCAGATCCTGTTCCTGTGCCGCTCTGGCCAGCGTTCCAAGAGTGCCGCTATCGCCCTGACCCAGGTCGGCTACAGCCGCTGTTACAACATCGCCGAAGGGTTCGAGGGCGACAAAGACGCCAACGCCCATCGCAGTACGGTCGGCGGCTGGAAGTTCGCCGGCCTACCCTGGAAGCAATGAGCGGCCGTTTACGAGGCTGGAAACGCGGCGCTGCTTTTGCGGCGATCGTCTCGCTGTTTTTTCACGCGGCTCTCCTGCTGGCGCATACGCCGCTCCAGGCGGCGGCAAATGACGCCGGTGACGCGCCCCACGATATCGTGCTCTGCACTTCGCTCGGATTGCAGACGCTCGCCGCGGCTGAGCTCGACGCAGACGCGTCCACGACCGTGCCTGAAGAAACGCCGGAAAGAACGCCTGAGAAAAATTCCGCGCCGATAGGCGCCACTCATTGTCCTGTCTGCCTCGCGGCGCAATTGTCCGGTTTTGCCGTGCTGGCGGGCGATATATTCGTGCCGCGGCACGACGTGGCGACGTCTGTCGTCCAATCAGTCCATTATGAAACGCATCTTGCCGCGATCCTGATCGCGGACAGCGCACCGCGCGCACCTCCGTCGATCGTCTGACATCGTTTCGTTGGCCCGTCGGTATTGGCGGGCCGTCAGTCGTTCGTTTCTCGGAGCTGTTCCATGCGTTCTCTTCTTCTTACCGCCGCTTTCGGCGGCCTTATCCTGTCGTCCACCCCGTCTTTCGCCCATGTCACGCTCGATGTTCGCGAGGCGCCCGCCGATAGTTACTACAAACTTGTGCTCAACGTGCCGCACGGTTGCGCCGGATCCGCGACCACGCGTCTTCGCGTGCGCATTCCCGATGGCGTCACCGGCGTGAAGCCGCAACCCAAGCCGGGTTGGGAGGTCGCAACAGTGAAGACGAAACTCGCGACCCCCGCCAAGGGCAGCCATGGCGAGACACTGACGGAAACGGTGAGTGAGGTGGCATGGAGCGGCGGCAAGCTGCTCGATGAGCATTTCGATCAGTTCATGATGCAGGTGCATCTGCCGAACGCCGCAGCCGGCACGATCCTGTATTTCCCCGTGGTGCAGGAATGCGAAAAAGGCATCACGCGCTGGATCGAAGTTCCCCAGCCGGGCGCCAAACCCGGCGGATTGAAAGAGCCCGCGCCGGCACTTCGCCTCACGCCGAAGCGGTAGATATCTTCTGATGTATCCGTTGCGCGCATTCCTCGTCCTCGTGCTGGTGCTGCTCGGCACGGTGCAGGCGTGCGCGCACGCGGTGCTGCTTGAAACCGTTCCGCCCGATCGCGCGGTCGTCGCCACCTCGCCGGATATGATGATCCTGCGCTTCAACGAAACCGTGCAGCCTATCGCAGTCGAGTTGCAGGGCAACACGACAGGCCGCATCGCGGCCGATCTGGTCGTGGTCGATCACGAAATCCATCTCGTGCCGCGCGCACCGCTCGCGGCCGGCAGTTATTTCGTTTCTTATCGCGTGGCCTCGGCGGATTCACATCCCGTGGCGGGCTCCTTCCTGTTCGCCGTCGGCGCGGCACCCGCAGAATGGACGGTGCCCGCGCTCAACATCGCGACCTACACGGGCTGGACATGGGCGGCGGCGATCAATCGCGCATTTTTCCTGGCCGCCGCATTCATGGCGGTCGGCGGATTGCTGTTCGCTTTTGTCGTGCGCCGCGCCCAGCCGGTGGAGCGCGTGGTCGTACCGGCGGCGCAGTTCGGCGCGGTGAGCGCGATCATCGGGATCTATCTGCAAGGCGGCGTGTTGATGGATGCGGCGGACGCCGTGCCGTGGAACATGGAAATCTGGCGGATCGGTCTCTCAAGTACGCGCGGTGCGGCTTTGATCGCGGCGGCGTGCGGATTGTTTCTGTGCACGGCGCGGCGCGTGCGGTTCTCGCTGGTGGGTGCCGCCATTGTGATCGCGAGCTTTGCCGTGTCCGGCCACGCGGCGACGGCCATGCCGCACTGGATCGCGATTCCGACGCTACTGCTGCATGTCGGGGCGGTCGCCTTCTGGCTCGGTTCGCTCGCGCCCTTGTTGTTCGTCTTGCGCGAGGCGGGAACGGGCAGGCACGGCGTGTTTCGCCGCTTTTCCGATTTCGGCACGGCGATCGTGCCGCAACTGATCCTGGCCGGCATTATCCTCGCGGTCCTGCAGATCCAGCGCGCGGACGCGTTCTTCAACTCGGCCTATGGTTTGATCCTGGCGCTCAAACTGGCGCTAGTAGGACTGCTGCTCGTGATCGCGATCTGCAATCGCTGGATTCTGATGCCCGAGATGGCGGAGAATATCGCGGGTCATACAGGTCGTTTCCGCCGCGCGATCCAGGGCGAACTGGCGCTCGGGTTCGCAATCCTGGTGGTGACCGCGTTCCTGTCGCAGACGGTGCCGCCGCGCTCGACGCTTGAACACGAGGTGGCCGCGATCGATGCGGCGCGCGATACGGGCCAGACGGTGCTGGTCGTCGCGCATGACCGCAAGGCCGTGGTGGCGGTGACCCCCGCGCGGCCCGGACGCAATACGATCCGCGTGCGCATCCTGGATAATGACGACGGTGTGATCGATCCGATGGATGTGGCCGTCGACCTATTCAACACGGACGCGGGAATCGAACCGCTGCAGCGCCGCCTCGAAGGTGTGGCCGACGGCTACTTCGAACTGACGGGACCGGAACTTGCGGTCGCGGGGCGTTGGACGATCCGCATCGACGCGCTGATCAACGATTTCGAGAAAGCGATCTTTGAAACGGAAATCCTGGTGAAGTGAGGACATGGTGATGGACATGAAAAGCGGCATTAAACGCGCAGGCCTCATCCTCGTTGTAGGCGGTGGCTTCCTGCTTGCCGCGCTTGCCGTGGGATGGTTCCAGACCCAGCGGCAGGCGCAGCCGGTCGCCGACAGCAATCAGTCGGTGCCCATCGGCGGCGCGTTCACGCTGGTCGACGAGAATGGACAGACGGTTACCGACCAGACCTATCGCGGGAAGTGGCTCTTGGTGTTCTTCGGCTTCACCCATTGTCCCGACGTCTGCCCGACCGCGCTCAACGATATCGCATTGACGCTCGATCAACTGGGGCCGCTCGCCGAGCGCATCCAACCCTTATTCGTCACCGTCGATCCGGAACGCGATACGGCCGAGGTCATGAAGGACTATACCGATGCGTTCCATCCGAGCATTGTCGGGCTTACCGGCACGTCCGAACAGATCGCTCAGGTCGCGAAGACCTATCGCGTTTATTACCAGAAGGTCCCGCAAGGGGATGGCCAAGATGGTGAATATACCATGGACCATTCCGGCATCACCTATGTGATGACCCCAGACGGCAAATTCGCGTCGCATTTCAGTCCGCGCACGCCCATCGATGCGATGGCGGCCAAGCTGCGCGGCCTTATATCGGGGAAACAATCATGAGAGCGCTTCTTCTTTCCTTCCTGATCGTACTATCCGCTGCGCACGCGGCGAGCGCCGCCGAGAACGGCATTACGGTACGTGATCCTTGGGCACGCGCCACCGCCGGCCAATCGAAGATCGGCGCGGCTTATCTGACGCTCGTCAATAATGGGTCGGGGGATCGGCTTATCTCTGCCTCTACGCCGGTCGCGGGTTCTGTCGAATTGCATGCCACGGTCCAGGATGGTGACATCATGCGCATGCAGAAGCTCGACGTGATTGACTTGGCGCCCGGCGCAACTGTCGCCTTCAAGCCCAGCGGCATGCACATCATGCTGGTCGGCCTCAGCGCGCCGTTGAAGCAAGGCACGAGCTTTCCGCTGACGCTGACCTTTGCCTCGGGCAAGGCGATCTCGACCGAGGTGCCGGTGATGGGCCCAGGTGCCGCGGGGCCTGACGCATCGAGCTCAGGCACTCCCGGCCATATGACGCCCGCGCATCATCACTGAGCGGGCGTCGGGAAGCCTTTATCCGTTTTTTACGCGTTCAGGGCTTGCTCGAGGTCTTCCTTGATGTCGTCCACATCTTCGAGCCCGACCGACAGCCGCACGAGCTGATCGCTGATGCCGAGGCGCGCGCGGCCTTCCGGGCCGGTGCGCTGGTGCGTCGTGGTCGCGGGATGGGTCATCAGGCTCTTGGCATCGCCGAGGTTGTTCGAGATGTCGATCAGGTTCATGGCATTCATGAAGCGGAAGACGCGGGCTTCGTCGCCCATCACCTCGAACGCGATCACGCTGCCCGGACCCTGCATCTGCTTCTTGATGAGCGCGCGCTGCGGATGGCTGTCGAGGCCCGGGAAGATCACGCGTCCGATACCTTTGTGACCTTCCAGGAATTCGGCGACCGCCTGCGCGTTCTCGCAATGGCGCTGCACGCGCAGTTCCAGCGTCTCCAAGCCCTTCAACTGCACCCAGGCATTGAATGCCGAGAGCGTCGGGCCGGTGTGGCGGATGAACATGCGCAGATGCTTTTCCCAATATTCCTCGTCGTTGAACAGGATCGCGCCGCCCAGGCTGCGGCCCTGGCCGTCGATATGTTTGGTCGAGGAATAAACGACGACATCGGCGCCCAGCTGGATCGGGCGCTGCAGATAGGGTGTGGCGAACACGTTATCCACGACGACGCGGGCTCCCGCCTTGTGCGCCATCTTGGACACCGCTTCGAGATCGATGATCTCCATCGTCGGATTGGAAGGGGTTTCCATGAAGACCATGGCGGTCGGCTGTGACAGCGCCTTCTCCCATTGCGAGAGGTCGGTGCCGTCCACCATCGTGGTGCGCACGCCGTATTGTGGTCCGAGCACGGTGCAGATGTAGTCGCAGCTGCCGAAAAGTGCCCGCGAGGCGACGAGATGATCACCTTCCTTGAGCTGGCACATCAGGGCCGCGAACACCGCGCCCATGCCGCTCGCCGTCGCTTGGCAGTATCTGGTCCCTTCGAGCAGCTTCATGCGCTCCTCGAACATGCTGACCGATGGATTGGAATAGCGCGAATAGATGAAGTGGTCGTCCTGGCCGGAGAAGGATGCCTTCGCCTGTTCGGCCGAGTCATAGACGAAACCGGAACTTAGAAAGATCGCCTCGCTGGTCTCACCGAATTGCGAGCGCATCGTACCGCCGCGCACCAGGTTGGTCCGCGCGCGCCAGGTCTTTTTGGTCTTGTCGTTACTCATGTCGTCTCCATGTCCCCTTTTCGCCCGGCCGAGGCAAAAAAATTCCCCGGCCAAGAACATGGTCGGGGCTTCCAAACGCTCCGACCGTTTAGCGCTGCTTATTTAACGTGGCCGCAAGCAGGTCGAACAAATCACCACGATGGCGCTAGCGTACGCCTGCAAATTGGGGGCATCAAGCCTATATGAGACCTTCATGGAAGCCGCTGTCCAGCATAGCTTGCCTTGTGAGGGTCCCCCCGGTCTGGCAAGGTTTTCACCACGGCCACAGGAGTAACGCCATGACCGATATCGCTGCGACCGATCAATTGTTCTTCACGCGCACCGGGCTCGACCGCGATCGGGTGGAACGCATCGTGGGCGACTCGCTCAAGGGGGCGGACGACGGCGAGCTCTATCTCGAATACAGCCAGTCCGAAAGCTTGGTCTACGACGATGGCCGGCTGAAGAATGCGAGCTTCGATACCTCGCAAGGATTCGGTCTGCGCGCGGTGGCGGGTGAAACAGCGGGCTTCAGCCATGCCTCCGAACTGTCCGAGGCCGCGATCAAGCGCGCGGGCGAGACGGTGAAGGCCGTGCATGCCGGCCGTGGCGGCACGATGGCGCTGCCGCCCGGCGGCACCAATCGTTCGCTTTATATTGATGACAATCCGCTGGCGCTGGTCCCGTTCGAAGCCAAGGTGAAGCTGCTGGCTGAGATCGATGCTTATGCGCGCGCGCGCGACCCGCGCGTGAAACAGGTGACGGCAGCCATGTCCGGCGAATGGCAGGCGATCCAGATCGTGCGTGCCGACGGCACGCGCGCGGCCGATATCCGCCCGCTCGTACGCCTCAGCGTCAGCGTCGTCGTCGGGGATGGTGTGCGCATGGAATCGGGCAGCTACGGCACCGGCGGGCGCGAAAGCTACGAAGTCTACATGACGCCGGACAGGTGGCACTTCGCGGTCGACGAAGCACTGCGCCAGGCTTTGGTTAATCTGGATTCGACGGCCGCACCGGCGGGCGAGATGCCGGTCGTGCTCGGCCCGGGCTGGCCCGCCATCCTGCTGCACGAAGCCATCGGCCATGGCCTGGAAGGCGATTTCAACCGCAAGGGCACCTCCGCTTTTTCCGAACTGATGGGCAAGCGCGTCGCCGCCAAGGGCGTCACCGTGGTGGACGACGGCACGATCAACGCGCGGCGCGGTTCGCTCACCATCGATGACGAAGGTACACCCACCCAGCGCACCGTCCTGATCGAGGACGGCATCCTCACCGGCTATATGCAGGACCGCATGAACGCGCACCTGATGGGCAAGAAATCCACCGGCAACGGGCGGCGCCAGAGCTACGCCTACGCGCCGATGCCGCGCATGACCAACACGGTGATGGAAAACGGCACCGACGATCCGGCCGATATCCTCAAAAGCGTGAAGAGGGGGCTTTATGCCGTCAATTTCGGCGGCGGCCAGGTGGATATCACATCGGGCAAATTCGTCTTCACCTGCACAGAGGCCTACCGCATCGAGAACGGCAAGGTCGGTGCGCCGGTGAAGGGTGCCACCCTCATCGGCAACGGGCCGGATGTGCTGACGCGCGTCTCCATGATCGGCAATGACATGGCACTCGACCCCGGCGTCGGCACCTGCGGTAAGGACGGCCAGGGCGTGCCCGTCGGTGTCGGCCAACCGACTTTGTTGATCGACAACCTGACGGTGGGCGGCACCGAAGTCTGAGGAAACAGCCATGAGCGAGGCGAAGGATCGGGACCGTCCCATCAAGATGTTCCATCACTTCGCGCTCGACGTGGCCGACATGGATCGCTCGATCGCCTTCTATCGTGACCTGTTCGGCTTCAAGCTGACCGAGCGGCACAAGGCGGGCGAGGTGCCGGCGATCCCGTTCGAACTCGCCTTCCTGCGCTGCGGCGATCATCACCACGATCTGGTGCTGTCGCACAACACGAAGAAGAAATACCGTGCGCGCACGGCCGTCGACGATGCCGAGGGGCCGGCCTACATCCATCATTTCGCCTTCGCCTGTAAGGACCGCGCGAGCTGGCAGGCTTTGCTCGACAAGGTGCGCGCACAGGATATACCGATCATTCGCGGTCCTGTGCTGCACAGTCCGTGGCAGAAAGGCGGCGAAGGATCGTGGGGCGAGAACTTGTCGTTCTACATCCACGATCCGGACGGCCATCGATTGGAACTGTTCTGCGACATGGCGACCATCGATGCCGACGGCACCTTCGTGACGCACGAGGGCCAACGTATCGAACAGGCCAAAGCGGTAGAAATCTAGCTCTTCAGGCCCAACGCCAGCAGCATCAGCGCGATGGCCGCTATCCACGCGCCGATCACGCGCACGCCGACGATGAGCCAAGCCGCTTTCAGCCGCAGGACGATGTTGATGACGTTGAGCACGATCAAATGCGCGCCGGCCCAGATGCCGAGCGACATCAATGGATCCTCGCTGGCGCTGTCGAACCCGATGAGTACGGCGATGCCGAGCGCGACGATGACGGTTATGGATGCCGGCGCACGCCAGCCTGTGGCGGCAAGTGCGCCGATACACAACGCAAGGACGTCGGGCACGAACGCCGGCAACGTGCCAAATGGGCCCGCAACCAATCCTACGATCAGTGCGACGGCGAAAGCGATGACGGAACGGCGCAGCGCGCCGTTGTCCTGACGGCCGAGCCATAGGCCCAGTGCGATGAGCGCAAGCACATGCGCCGGCACGATGAAGGGATGGAACAGGCCGTTGATGAAGGGTCCGCCGCCGTTGATGGCCTCGTGGGCGTCGGCCGAAACGGACGCGGACAGGAAAAGAAAGACGGCGAGCGGAAACGCCCGCCTCATCAGCCGCCGATCTCGGCCAAGGATCCGGCAAGCAGAACGATCCCGGCCAGCGCGATGATCGCACCGGCGCCGCGCACGATGACACGCCCAGCGGCGTTCCGCGTGAGCGTGCCGAACGCGATGCCGCTCAGATGCAGCAACCCGGTCGCGACGACGAAACCGGCCGCGTAGCCGAATGGATTGGCGGCATGGGGCAGTTCGGTGCCGTGCGCATGGCCGTGGAAGATCGCAAAGAAGCCGACCGCGATGGCGGCGATCCACAAGGGCGGCTGTGCCGCCATCATGACGCACACACCAAGCACCAGCGCGGAGGCGGCGATCCCCGCTTCGACGGCGGGAAGATGGATCCCTGCGATGCCGAGTGCACCGCCGATCGCCATCACCAGCGGGAAGATGATGGGCAGCAGGTAGATCGCGGGGCGGCCGAGGAAAGCGCCCCACAGGCCGACCGCGAACATGGCGGCGATATGGTCCCAGCCGAACAGCGGATGGAAGAAGCCGCTGGTAAAGCCCGAGATGTCTTCGCCGGTATGGGCGAGGGCCGGCGTGGAGAAGATCGAAAAGGCAAGGGCGAGGGCGGCACGCATCGAGCGGGCTCTCTAGTATGCGAAATCCTTGAACGCGCGATTGGCATCGCCGTTCCAGGCACCGTCGTAGAGCGCGATCGCAGCATCGGCAGGCGTGATGCCCGTGCGCGCGATGTTGATGAGCGGATTGAGGAACGAGCTTTCGTCCTGTCCCGACGAATCGAGCCGCGCGCGGTTGCGCAATCCTTGCTGTGCATAGGACAGCACTTCCATCGCGATGTCCTGTACGGTGCGGTCGCGGAATTTGGCTTGCAGCGCGAGCTTGGGCACGTCGTCGCGGAGCTTCGCCATTTCCTCGATCGACCAGTCGCGGATCAGCGCGTGGGCATTATTGAGTGCGTCGTCGTCGTACATCAGCCCGGTCCAGAAGGCGGGCAGCGCGCACAGATTGCTCCAATGCCCGCCGTCGGCGCCGCGCATTTCAAGGAAGCGCTTCAAGCGCACCTCGGGGAAGGCGACGGTCAGATGATCGTCCCAATCCTTCAATGTGGGCTTTTCACCGGGCAGCGCCGGAAGTTTTCCCGCCATGAAATCGCGGAAGGATTGCCCCGATGCGTCGATATATTTGCCGTCGCGGTAGACAAAATACATCGGCACATCGAGCAGGTATTCGACGTAACGCGCGAAGCCGAAGCCGTCCTCGAACACGAAAGGCAACATGCCTGTGCGGTCGGGATCGGTGTCGGTCCAGATATGCCCGCGATACGACTTGAAGCCGTTCTTCTTGCCCTGGCGGAACGGCGAGTTCGCCCACAAGGCGGTAGCGATCGGCTGAAGTGCCAGCGAGGTGCGGAACATCTGCACCATGCGCGCCTCGTCGGAGAAATCCAGATTGACCTGTACGGTGCAGGTCGCCGCCATCATGTGCAGGCCGAGCGATCCGCGCTTGGGCATATAGGCCTGCATGATCTTGTAGCGGCCCTTGGGCATCCATTTGATGTCGTCGATCGACCAGGTCGGCGCGTAGCCCATGCCAAGGAAGCCCACCTTCAGCGCGCGGGCGACATCCTTCACCTGATCGAGGTGGCCGGTCGTCTCGGCGCAGGTCTGGTGGATGGTCTCAAGCGGTGCGCCCGACAGTTCGAGTTGCCCGCCGGGTTCCAAGGTGATCGAGCTGCCGTCGGGCTTCGAAAGCGCGATGATGTTATCGCCCTCGTAGACCGGCTCCCAGCCGAAGGATTGCAATGATTTCAGGATCGCGCCGATCCCGTTCGGCGCGAAATAATCGAGCGGCTTCAGAGTCTCCGCATTGAAAACGAACTTTTCGTGTTCGGTCCCGATGCGCCATTTCTCGCGCGGCTTGCAGCCCGACGCGATATAGGCGACCAAATCCTCGATGCCGGCGATCGGCTGGTATTTGCTATCCGGCACTCCATACCCCTACGGCGCGGCCCCCAGTTGATCCGGTGGTCCTCCCCTTAAGCCCCGGCGATCGCTTGATAACAGGCAAGCGCTGCGAGAGCTGCCGTCTCGGCACGCAAGATGCGTTTCCCAAGATCGAGCGCGTTAACAAATGGGAGAATCTTCATTGCGTCAAGCTCGGATTGGTCGAAGCCGCCTTCGGGCCCGATCAGCAATGCGGCCCCCTGATCCTTGGGATGCGCCGCGAAAGCTTGCGCCATGGGTATGCCCCCGCCGGTTTCGTCGAACAGATAGAGCAGGCGCCCTCCCGGTTCTTTCCCTCGCGGCCAATCCATGAGCATGTCCTTAAGCGGCGCGGTCGGTGCGACCTCAGGCACGGTAAGGCGTGTGCTTTGTTCGGCCGCTTCGGTCGCGATGGCGATCAGGCGATCGCGGTTCAATCGCTCGGCATTCGTACGTTGCGTCGTCACCGGACAGATGCGCGCGGCACCCAGTTCGGTTGCCTTTTCCACGATCAGTTCGAGGCGCGTGCGCTTGATCGCCGCGATCAGCAGCCAAGGCCCGTCCTCCGGTTCCTGCGCGCGGGTTTGGGCCTCCAGCGCGAAGCTGCCGCCACGTTTGTCGAGTGTTGCGATGCGTGCCTGCCATTCGCCGTCTCGTCCGTTGAACAGACATACCTCGTCGCCCGCCGCGCGGCGCATCACGTTGCGCAAATAATGGGTGTGGGTATCGCCCATCGCGACCTCGCCACCCGGGGCGAGATCCACATCGACGAACAGACGAATTCCGGCGCGTGAGGTCATGGCGAAGAAAATGCTAACATGGTGCAATGGATAACACAGCGACCCAGAAAATCGATGCCCGCCGTCCCGATGCGAGCGATATCCCGTCCGGCAATTGGGTGGACCGATGGCTGCCTGAGGGGATGCGCCCCTATGCGCGGATGGCACGCTTCGACCGGCCCATCGGCACGTGGCTCCTGCTGTTCCCGTGCTGGTGGAGCATCGCGCTGGCGACGACCGACTGGTCGTCCCCTTTATATTTCCTGTGGCTGATGGCCTTGTTCGGGATCGGCGCCATGGTGATGCGCGGCGCGGGCTGCACCTTCAACGACATTACGGACCGCGACTTCGACGCCAAGGTGGCGCGCACCGCGAACCGGCCGATCCCGTCGGGCCAGGTGAGCGTGAAACAGGCCGTCATGTGGATGGTGGCGCTGTCGCTGGTCGGCTGCGCGGTGCTGTTGCAATTCAACTGGTTTGCCGTCGGGGTCGGCGTCGCCTCGCTCGTGCTGGTCGCGATCTATCCTTTCATGAAGCGCATCACCTACTGGCCGCAATTCTTCTTGGGGCTGGCCTTCAATTGGGGGGCGCTATTGGGCTGGGCAGCGGTGCGCGGCACGATCGAGGCACCCGCCATCATCCTCTATATCGCGGGTATCCTCTGGACGCTCGGTTACGACACGATCTATGCGCATCAGGACAAGGAAGATGATGTGCTGATCGGGGTGAAATCGTCCGCCCTCGCGCTGGGTGGGGCGACACGGCCGTGGCTCTACATCTTTTATGGCGGCGCGGTCGCATTGACCGCATGGGCGGGATATGCGGCCGGCCTATCGTGGCCGTTCTATATCGTGCTTGCGGCGGGTGCCGTACAACTCGGCTGGCAGGCCGCGCGGATCGCCTTGGACGATCCGCACGACTGCCTGGCCAAGTTCAAATCCAACCGCGTCTACGGCTGGCTGTTGCTCGCCGGCATCATCGCCGGACGCGTGATCGTCTAAAGGCTGACGCCGGCGCGCGCCATCAGCGTTTCCCAGGCGCGGTTGTGCTTGCCCTTGCCGCCTTCGTTGCGCGTGGCGGTCGCCGCGATCTCACCCGGATGCAGGTATTTCACCTTGCCGTTCCCGATCATCAGCGCCTGCAACAGGATGCGTGCGTTCACCATCGTATAGACGGCGGTCTGCACGGCATCGGCGATCGAGATGCCCGCGATGGTGCAGCCGTGCCCACGCATGAGCACGACACGGCCGTCGCCCAGCGTATTGGCGAGGTCACGGCCCTGATCGTTGGTGGAGACCAGAAGGTCGGTATCGCCAAACTTGTCATGGATGTCCCATACCGGCGCATTGTCCTTCATGCGGCGCGCGGTGTGCAGCACAGGGCGCAGCGGCACGTCGGTGATGGTAAAGGGAATGACGTCGTAGGCGTGGTTGTGCACGACCGAGTTGATCTCCGGATGCAATTCGTAGATCGAACCATGGATCGGCCGTTCGATGTATTTCGACCGGTTGTCGCTCTTGTCGACCGCTGTGCTGTCGAGGTTGAATTCCATGATGTCCTCGGGCTCGACGCGCTCGGGGCTTTTGGAGATCGACAGCAGATATTTGTTCGGATCGTCCGGATGACGCACGCTGATATGCCCGTAGGCATCGACGACACCTTCATGCGCCAGGATGCGATTGGCCCCGGCGAGTTCACGGATGACGGCTTTCAGATCGCTCATGTTCTTGTACTCCCTATAGGCTGATCAGGTACGGCCAATCAGGTACGACCTGTGGCCTTCTTCAACTTTTCCACGGTCTCGGGTTTCATCTTCATCATGCTCTCGACGAATTTTTGGATTTCGTCACCGCTGACATAGGTCACGTCGAATTTCGCGCGACTGGTTTCCTCCAGGAACTTCGGATCCTTCAGCGTATCCTCGTAGGCCTTGGCGAGTGCTGCGAGACGTTCGGCCGGCACGCCCGGGGGTGCCACGAAGGCGCGGTCCTCAATGCCGGACTGCACGAAGGTGAGGATCTGCTTTTCCTCGTCGTTGCGCGCGAATTCGCTAAGCAACGGCGTGTTCGGCATGTCGGCGGAGCGCTTGGACGACAGCTGCACCAGATGGGCGAGCTTGCCTTCCTTCAGCCATTGCGGCTTCGCCGTCTTCCAGCCATCGAACTGGCCGCAGAAGCCGTGAACCTCGCCCCGTTCCATGGCGAGGCGGATCTGCGAACCGCCGCCGTAGCCCGGCACGATCTTGAACTTGGTGCCCAGCAGATTGTTCATCAGCAGCGGGTTCGTATAGGTGTTCGAACCGGTGTCGATGGCGCCGATCACCAATTCCTTGGTCCTGGCTTCTTCCAGCGTGGTTGCGGGCGCGGTCTTCCAGACCGTGCAATCGTTGACCGCTTCGCCCCAGCCGCCCAGCCAATGGAACTTGGCGGGATCGTAGAGCGTGTTGCCCTCGCCCAGGATGAAGCGCTTGGCGAGGCCGGAATTGGGCGTCAGCACCACCGTGCCGTCCTTGGGTGCCACGTTGTAGACGTGGTTGATGGCGATCAGGCCGCCCGCGCCGACCTGGTGCTGGACGATGATGTTGGGATTGCCGGGGATGTGGCGGCCGAGATGCGTCGCCAGGATCTGGGCGAATTGCGAATAGACGCCGCCCGCCGCGACGCCGACATAGATGGTGACGGTCTTGCCGTTATAGAAGTCGGCGACCGCATCGGCGGCCTTGGCCGACGGTCCGGGCATCAAAAGACCGATGGTGAGCAGCACGATGGCTGCCACAGTGTGCATGCGCATGAAATCCTCCCGAAGCGTTGCGATTTTTTTTATCGTTCGCGACGGTAGCGGATAGCGCGTGCGAGGTACAGATAGCTAGATAGCTCTAGGCGCCGGTTTGGCGCGTGTGGCTCGCGACCAGTTTCTCGATCACGCGCGGGATCTGCGAGGCGGGCCCTTCGGGGCCGACGCTTTCGACGCTCACATGCGCGCCTTCGCACAGCAGGAAAAGTTGATCGGCGAGCAACTCGGGCTCTTCAAGGCTCGCATCGCGGCAAAGCTCTACGGTCATCTCGCGGAACTTGTGTTTGTAATCCTCGATGACGTGCCGGGCGGGGTGATCTTTGTCGGGAAGCTGGACGGCGGCATTGGCAAGTGCGCAGCCGCGGCTGTGGGTCTTGCGATCGAAGCTGAATTCGAGCCAGGCCATTAGCAGTTTCTTGGGATCGCCCGCACAGGTCGGCGCGACCTGGTCCCACGCCGTTACGAAATCGGCGCAAATCTGGCGCATGCACTCTGCGATCAAAAGATCCTTGGAGGCGAAATGACGATACAGCGTCATCTTGTTGGTGCCGGCGGCTTCGGCGATGGCGTCGACGCCGACGCTGTGCAGCCCGTGCAGATAGAACAATTCGCGCGCGGCACGGATGATGCGTTCCTTGGGGGGCAGGCCCGATTTCGCGATATCCGCGAGAGCCAGAGCACCGAGATTTATCAATGTGTCCTCAAATCGTCTCTTGACATGTTACCGACCGGTAAGTATCCATAGGGTGTTACCGTTCAGTAACATCAATTTAGGCGCTGAGCGGTCTCATGTCCACCTGTACTTTCCGAAAGATCTGGCCATGACTTGCAAAGCCGCTGAACCCTCTTTATGCGAAGCGCTTTCCGACCCGGTGATCCGCGCCGTCATGAAGGCTGACGGCGTTGATCCGGTGACCCTGGCAGCCGATCTGCGACGCGTGGCCCGCAACCTCCGTCATACGGACATTGGCCGGAGCGAACGAATTTAGAGGTTCCAGACGTGGTCAGTTTCTTCACGCACCGCCCGGTCTTCGCCGGGTCGATCGCGATCATTATGGCGTTGGCTGGGTTTGTCAGCCTCATGTTCCTGCCGATCGCGCAGTTTCCCGAAATCGCGCCACCCCAGGTAGTGGTGCGTGCGGCTTATCCCGGCGCGTCCTCGCAGGTTGTTGCCGATTCCGTGACGACGCCGCTCGAACAGCAGATCAACGGCGTGCCCGGGATGGCCTACATGTCGTCGATCAGTGCCAACGACGGCACCTCGACGATCACCGTCACGTTTGATGTCGGCTATCCGCTGGAAACGGCGGCGGTCGATGTGCAGAACCGCGTCCAGCAGGCGAGTTCGCGCCTGCCCGGCATCGTCAACCAGGGCGGTGTTACGGTCCAGAAGCAGAACAACAACTTCACGCTGGCGGTGAACGTCTATTCGCCCGACGATTCGGTCGATCTGATCACGCTCAGCAACTTCGCCTACCTGCAGATGGCCGATAGCCTGAAGCGTGTGCCCGGCGTGGGTGAGGTGCAGATCTTCGGTGAACGGCGCTATTCCATGCGCATCTGGCTCGATCCCGACCGCCTGGCGCAGATGGGTATCACGGCCGTCGATGTGCAGCAGGCGGTTGCCGAACAGAACGTGCAGGTTGCAGCCGGTAAGATCGGCCAATCGCCGGCGCCCGAAGGCACCGAATTCGAAGTCCAGGTGAACGCGCTCGGCCGATTGAGCACGCCCGAACAGTTCGGCGACATCATCGTGCGCATGGGCGATCAAGGCAGCTCCACCGTGCGGCTGCACGACGTCGCGCGTGTCGAACTCGGCGCCGAGCAATACGGATCGAGCGCGTCGATGAACGGCAAACCCACCGTTTTCGTCGGGATTTTCCAGCTTCCTGGCTCCAACGCGCTCGCCATGGACCAAGCGGTGCGCCAAACGCTCGACGAGATGCGCAAGACCTTCCCCAAGGGGATCGAGGCCAGCATCCTCTATGATACGACCATGTTCGTCTCGGCTTCCATGTTCGAGGTCGCCGAGACGCTGATCATCGCCGTCATCCTGGTGATCTTGGTCGTCTATCTGTTCCTACAGAACTGGCGCGCGACGCTGATCCCGGGCATCGCGATTCCCGTTTCGCTCTTGTTCACGTGCCTGTTGATGCTGGCCTTCGGCTTCTCGCTCAATACCGTGAGTATGCTCGGTATGGTGCTGGCGATCGGTCTTGTGGTCGATGACGCCATCGTCGTGGTCGAGAACATCGAACGCCAGTTGGAGGCTGGCAAGGAGCCGCTGGAGGCGGCCATCATCGCAATGCGCGAGGTGACCGGCCCGATCATCGCGACCACCGCCGTGCTCATGGCGGTGTTCGTGCCCGTTGCCTTCATGCCTGGCGTCACGGGGCGCATCTATAACCAGTTCGCCCTCACGGTCGCGATCTCGGTCGCCATCTCGGCATTCAACTCGCTGACGCTCAGCCCGGCGTTGGGCGCGGTGCTGCTGCGCCGGCGCGAACCCAGGACGACCGGTTTCTTCGGCAAGTTCAACCAGGGCTTCCATTGGCTGTCGTCGAACTATGCGAATTCGATCCGTCACATCATCGCGGCACGGCGCGTCGCGCTCCTCGTGTTCTGTGTGGCGCTGGTCGGAACCTACGCGATCTACAAGCGCGTACCGACGACCTTCCTGCCGGTCGAGGACCAGGGCTATTTCTTCACGATCATGCAGCTGCCCGATGGTGCGTCGCTTGAACGCACCGAGGAGGTGGCCGATAAGGCACGCCACATCCTCGCCGCCGAAGAGGGTGTGCAGGATGTGATCTCGGTTGTCGGCTTCAACTTCCTGACCGGCGCCAGCCAATCCAACGCTGCGGCGCAGTTCGCGGTGCTGAAGCCGTGGGATGAACGCTCGCGCAAGGCGTCCGACATCGTCAACGCGGCACGCTTCAAGCTGTTGTCGATCCCCGAAGCCCTTGTGCTGAGTTTCGATCCGCCGTCGATTCCCGGCATCTCGCCGACCGGCGGTTTCGAATTCCAGCTCGAGGACCGGACCGGTCTGGGTTCCACCGCGCTCAATGCTGCGACGCAGGCTTTGTTGGCGGAGGCGCGCAAGCAGCCGGAACTCAATCCGCAGGCGCTGTTCTCGAGCTTCAGCACCTCGACGCCGCAATTCAATTACAACCTCGACCGCACGCGCGCGAAGCTGTTTGGGCTCTCTCTGCCCGACGTGTTTGCGACGATGCAGATCTATCTGGGCTCCCTCTACGTGAACGACTTCAACCTGTTCGGACGCACCTTCCGTGTGACCATGCAGGCTGACAAGGGCGCACGTGCCGCCGCCAACGATCTGTCACGGCTCTTCGTACGCAACAACCAGGGCGGCATGGTGCCGCTCGATACCTTGGGCCAGCTCGAACCGACGGTCGGGCCGGAATTCATCTCGCACTACAACATCTACGGCTCGGCACTGATCAACGGCAATCCGGCGCCCGGCTACTCGTCGAGCCAGGCGATCGCGGCGATGGAGCGCGCGGCCGCGGCGGTCCTGCCGCCAGGCATGAGTTATGAATGGACGGGCATCACGTATCAGGAACTGAAGGCCGGCGACGTTTCGGGCATCATCCTCGCGCTCGCGCTTGTCTTCGTCTTCCTGTTCCTGGCGGCGCAGTATGAAAGCTGGTCGATGCCGTTCATGGTGATTCTGGGCGTACCGCTCGCCATGCTGGGCGCGCTCGGCATGTTGTGGTTGCGCGGCATTCAGATCGACGTCTTTTCGCAGGTCGGTTTCGTCATGCTGATCGGCCTCGCCGCGAAGAATGCGATTCTGATCGTTGAATTCGCCAAGCAATTGCGCGAACGGGGACACAACATCGTCGAGGCGGCGACCGAAGCCGGCCGTCTGCGTCTGCGTCCGATCTTGATGACGGCGTTTGCGTTCATCCTGGGTGTTGTGCCGCTGACCATCGCGACAGGCGCCGGCGCAGCCAGCCGCCAGTCGATCGGCAATACGGTATTCGGCGGCATGTTGATCAGTACGATTTTCGGTTTGGCGATGGTGCCCGTGTTCTATGCGGTGATCGAGCGTCTGCGTGAGCGCAGCACGGACCGCGATGGGCGCAAAACGGCGCCGGCCGAGTAGGATTTGGAGTGGCTACAATGATGGTATCTCGTAAAACAATCGGATGGGCCGCTATCGGCGTGGCGGCCGTTGCCGTCGCGGCGTTCGCGATTTTTGAGCACGAAGTCGCCGGGCCCAACGGCGCGGGCCAGGGCGGCATGCCTCCGATGGAGGTTTCGACATCGGTGGTCACTAAGCAAACCGTACCCGTTTATCTCGATTACGTCGGCACTACGGAAGCCATGCGTATCGTGACGTTGCAGTCGAAGGTTTCGGGCAACCTGCTTGAACAGGTCGTCAAGGATGGCGCCGACGTGAACGAACGCGATCTGCTCTACCGCATCGATCCTCGCGACTATCAGGCCGCCCTCGATCAGGCGGTCGCGGCGCTGCGCCGCGACGCGGCGGCACGCGATTACAATCGTTCGCGCCAGTCGCGCAATGCGGCCCTCGCCCAGGAAGGTTGGGTCGCCAAGGATGCCTACGAGCAGGGGGCGAGCGCGCTGCAGCAGTCCGACGCGATATTGGCCGTCAACGAGGCTACGATCCGTACGGCGAAGCTGCGGCTCTCCTATACCGAGATCAGGGCGCCGTTCAACGGCCGGTTGAGCCGCTCCCTTGTGCATGAAGGCTCTTTTATCAGCGCCGACTCCGGTACGCAGATCAACACGCTGGTCCAGCTTGATCCTATCCGCGTCACGTTCAGCCCGAGCGAGCGTGACTTCGCCGCCATCGCACAGAGCCGCAAGGATCACGACATCCCAGTCGAGGTCACGTTGAGCGAAGACGGCGGCGAGAAGTTCACGGGCGTGCTGTCGTTTCTCGATAATGTGGTCGACCATCGGACCGGCACCATCGTGGCACAAGCGACCATCGCCAACACGCAGCGCACGCTGCTGCCCGGACAATATGTCCAGGTGCGCCTGCTGCTTGCCGAGCGTCCGGACGCACTGCTCGTGCCCAAGGTCGCGATCGGTTCGAGCCAGTTGGGCCAGTTCGTCTATGTGGTGAACGAAGGCCGGGTGGAACAGAAGTTCGTGACGCTTGGTGCCGAGGTCGGCGATTCCGTCGTGGTCGAAAAGGGCGTCGCCGAAGGCGATGCGGTGATCACGGACAATCTGCAGAAGATCGGACCGGGCGCGCCAGTCAAACCCAGATCGTAACGCGGCGGGCGCTCTAGCGCGGATCGCTACGAAGGGGCCGGCGCGGCCATCAGCCGCGCCATCAACCGCGATTGGGCCACTTCCACTGCGACAGTTCGATGAGCCAAGCTGGCGCATCGATATGGCTGAGGACCATGTTGTCCGACAGGGCGAGGAAAAAGGCGCCGCAGAACGAGAGGCATAGCCCGATCAGCACGTAGCGATCGAAGCTCTCGTGTTCGCGGTTGATGAAATAGCCGAATACCATGCGCCAGATCAGCGACGTGGCCTGGATCGGCTGGATGACCGTGACCGGCGCGATGGAAAGCGCCAGATAGCGGAACATCTGCGAGAACGACACTGCCATCCCTGACACGAAGAACCACTTGCGCGCCTCGCCGCGCATGGCGCGTACCTCGGAGAGCTTGCCGGGCGACAGCAGCAGCAGGCCGACGAAGGCGGTGGCGCAGACGTAGGAGACGAAGCCGCCGGTGATACCCGCCCCGGTCGACATCAACCCCGCCTTGGCCAGCACTGAGGAGGATCCGAAACCGAGACCGGATAGGATCGCGCAGGTATAGCCTTCCACGAGGCGCGGCTTGAATACGGGTTTCGCGTCCGTCGCTTCGGTTGGCGCGACGACATCGGCGCCCACGGCCTTGGCTGCCTGAGATTGGGCCTTGCCGCGCCGCACCTTGGCGCGGCGTTCCAGGATGAAGGCGGGCGCTGAAACTACCAGGATGATGCCCAGCACTTTCATCGGTGTCAGATATTCGCCGAGGAAGACAATGGCGAGCGTCAGCGACAGCAGCATCTGATATTGCTGCACGGGCCCGGCGAGATTCGCGCCGATGGCGCCAAGCGCGCGGATATTCCAATAACGTCCCCAGACGAAATGCGCGAAGCCGGCCGCAGAGAGAAAGCCGATATCGGAAAGGCTCATGCGCGTGAGCGCATCCAGTTCGCCGAACAAAGCCGCGCAGCCCAGAAACAACAGCGTGCCGGCGACCATGCTGGTGACCAGGCCCTGAAAGGCAGTGCCGCTCAACGCGCCACGCCGCGCGCTGGCGTTTTGGAAGCCGAAACAGGCAGCCGAGATCATGGAAAAGAAGATGCCGAGCATGGCTTTTTCTTACCGCGTCAGACCCCTTGTTTCAAATCAACCGTTAAGGATGTTACGAATCCGGACGACTTGGTGAGGCATACAAATCGGGTTGGGTCGGGCCAGGCGCTGGATTAGGATCGCGTCATGGACGAACCCAATGCGCAATCTCTCGCTCCCGACATCAAATTCGTGCATTCCTCCGCGAGCGAGGTGTTCCCGACGCTGATCTGGCTCGCCGACCTGGCACCGCAATCGTTTGGGCCGCTCAACCAGGCGATCGCAGCCAAGCTCGATGCCTTGACCGGGCCGCGCACGCAAACCTACCGCAGCGAGACGTTCCAGACCGAGCAGAACCTGCATCTGCAGGCGGACTTCGCACCGCTGATCGCCGCGATCGGCAAGCTCGCCAAGGCGAGCCTGGAACAGCTCGCGATCAAGTACGACGAGATCGTCTTCTCCGCGATGTGGGCCAATATCAACCCACCGGGCGCCAAGCATTCGATCCATTCGCACCCGAACAACTTCTTCTCGGGCGTCTATTATGTTCAGTGCGACGCCAAGGCCAACGCCATCCGTTTCCACGATCCGCGCGGGCAGGCGGAAGTCATCATGCCGCCGCGCACGCAGCACAACATCTACAACAGCAACGTGATCGAATTGGAGGCTAAGCCCGGCCGGCTGGTCCTGTTCCCGGCTTGGCTGAAACACGACGTGCCGACGAACTTGAGCGAGCGCGAGCGCATCAGCGTCTCGTTCAACCTGATGTTCCCGAATTTCAGCGAGACCATGGCGGTGCCGCTGTGGCAGGGCGGCCAATCAAAAAGCTTGCGCTAAGGCAAAAAGCCTTCGGTGAGGCGAAAAGTCTGTGTTAAGGCGGAGAGCCTGCGCTGAGTGCCTTCAGCGCAGGTTGAAGACCACTGGGATGCGCAAGGTCAGATCGTCGTCGCGCTCCAGCTCCGGCGGGAAGGCCGGCATGGGGCTGGCGCGTGCGATGACCGCAAGCGCCTCGTCATCCAACAGGCGGCGGTTCGTGGCCGTCTCCAGCTTGTACGACAGGACCTTGCCGCTTTTGTCGAGCGTCACCAGCACATAAGCCGTGCCGCGTTCGTTACGCCGCAGCGCAGCCGCCGGATAGTGCAGCTTGTGTTGCACGTGCGCGGAAATGCGCGCGCCGTACATCGCCATGATATTGGGCGAGGGATCGTGGCGCGCGGCGATTTGCGGCGCCGGTGCGGGCGTGGGTAGCGCAGCCGTTTCGACCGGCGGCGCGGGCGGCGGCGGCGTTTCCGGCGGCGGTTGCTCGCGTTTGACCTTGGGCGGCGGCGGTTTCTTGACTGGCGGCAGCGGCACCTCGACCTTCACTTCCGGCGGCGGTTCGGGAATGACTTCGGGTTCCGGCGGTGGCGGTGGGGCGGGCGGCGGCGGTGTCGGTTCGGGCGGCAGCGGTGCCAGGTCGACCATGGCGACGGTCAGGGGCGCGCTCGGGATTTCGTATGTCGGCTCCCAGGCGAGGATGGCGGTCGCGGCAGCCGCGTAGCAGACGAGCACCGTGGCGCAACTGACGCCCCACCGGATGATTTCGTCGCGACGTGCCATGTTAATTGGCCATGCTCAATTGGTTCGCGATTCAAGTCCGACGAGGGCGACCTTGAGGTAGCCTGCGGCGCGCAGCGCGTTCATGACCTCGGTAAGGTCGCCATAGGAGACCGACTTGGCCGCGCGCAGGAAAATCCGCTGCGTCTTGTCGCCCTTGGTCGCCTTGTCCAATGCCGGGCCGAGCTGATCGCGCTCGATCGCGGTATTGTCGATGGCGAGGCCGAGATCTTCTTTCACGCTGAGGAACAACGGCTTGTCGGGACGCGGCTGCGGCTGCGCGGTCGAGGCCGGCAGATCGACCGGAACATCGACGGTCGCGAGCGGCGCCACCACCATGAAGATGATGAGCAGCACCAGCATGACGTCGATGAACGGTGTGACATTGATCTCGTGGCTTTCCGCGAGATCGTCGTCGTCCTTGCCGAGCTGGACCGCCATATTACTGTGCCGCCACGCGCAGCGACTGGCGCGGACGGTCGAGATCGCGGCTCGCCAGCCGCTTGATGCCTGAGCTCGCGTCCGACAGTTGCGCGCGGTAATTGGTGATCACGCGGGTGAACACGTTGTAGATGACGACCGCCGGGATGGCCGCGACAAGACCGAGCGCGGTGGCGAGCAGCGCTTCGGCGATGCCGGGCGCCACGATGGCGAGGTTCGTCGTCTGCGCCTTCGAGATGCCGATGAAGCTGTTCATGATGCCCCACACGGTTCCGAACAGGCCGACGAAGGGTGCCGTCGCACCGATCGTCGCCAGGATGCCGATGCCACGCTGTACGCGCCGCCGTGCCGCCGCCTCGATCTGGTCGAGGTGCGAAGCGATGCGTTCCTTGATGCCGTCGGACGGCAGATCGCCCGAATGCTCCGTTTCCTGCAGGGCGGCCTGGGTCAGCACCGCAACGTCCGATTTCGACTGGCGCATGCGTTCCGCCGCCTCGGGGAGCGAACGCGCGCCCGACAGGCTGTTCATGGCCTTGCGCGCGGCGCGGCCGGCGAGCATCAGCTCGAAACCCTTGGCGAGGAGAACGGTCCAGGTGATGACCGAAGCGACGAACAGGCCGACCATGATCGCCTGGACGATGATGTCGGCGTTCATGAACATGCCCCACGGGGTCAGGTCGTGCGGCAACCCGATCGAAGCCACGGTCGCATCCGGCGCGGGGGGGATCATGGTTCCATCGGGCGCAGGCGGGACCATGGTTCCGTCGGGTGCCGGCACGCCATCGGGTGTGACGGGGCTTGGCGCGATCGGCGCCGTTTCGGTTTCCGGGTTCATGAACGTACCCCTTGCGTTGCAGTTTGCTGTTGGATGCGCTGGCGTGCGCGGCGGCGCCACAACCACATCGCGATGCCGGTGATTCCGAAGATGAGCGGCAGCAGGCCGGACAGGGCGACCAGGATCTTCCAGGTCCAGCCCAACCCTTCGCCGGCGTGCAGCCCGCGCTGCCAGGCCATAATGGTCTCGCCCACCGTGTAATTACGTGGATCGGTGACGTCGATGACTGCGCCTTTCCACGGATCGACCATAACCTGCGCAGCGGGCTGGCCATGTTCGTGCCCCGGTCGGATCAGACCGAAACGATAGGGCTGGTCGGGCCGCGCCGGCAGACGCGCCGTCCAGATGCGCGTGTCGGGAAGGGCGGCAAGCGCGAGGCCGGCCGCCGCATCAATGGTGACCGGCTGGGCGCCTTGAACGGGTTGCACCATCGAGGCGTTGAAATTGACGCGCATCTCGCGCGCCGGGAAGAAGACGCGGATCATGTCGCCCGTCACGCCGGGGAAGGCGATATAGACACCGCTGAAGCTGACGACGATGAACACCAGCCAGCTCCAGATGCCGAGCGCGCCGTGCAGTTCGCGATGCAGGCGGAATCCTTTCGCACCCTGCGTCACCTTGAATGCATTGGCGATGGATTGTTTGGTCTTGGGCCACCACATGATGAGCCCGCTGATGCCGAGCACCAGCATGACGACGCCGAGCCAGCCCACGATCTGGCGGCCCAGCCCGCCGGTGATCAGCAGGCTGCCGTGCAGGCGATGCATGATGCGCATGAAGCCGCCGCTGGAGAACGGCGCGGACTCGAAGACCTTGAGCGTCACCGGATCCATCATCACCTGATGGATGCCGCCGGGGCCCTGTGCGCCGCGGCGCTGAAAACGCACGATGGTCGGCTCCTCGCGGTCTTCCGGAAAGAGGATCATCGTCGGGTTCGATCCTTCGGGCGCCAACGGCTGCGCGGTCGCGAGCAGTTCGCTCAGCGGGCGCGGCGCGCCGTCGGTTGTCGCCACAAAGCCCGCCGGTGCGTGAAGGTCGGCGATCTCGTGGTTGAAGGTCAGGATGGTGCCGCTGAGGCCGATCGCCACCAGCGGAATCAACAGACCCACACCCATCCACAGATGCACGAGTCGCAATATACGATGCAGCTTGGTCTCGCCTGCGGGCATGGTCGACATGGCCTTAACGGACCCCCGCGTCGCGACAATCTGGGAAACGGCGGTCGTCATGATCCGCAGTTCGGCTGCGCGTGCTCGCGCGCCGACAATAGGCAGCAAGATTGGTCCTCACTCGGGGCCTCCGAATAAATCTCTCGGTTCTGGCTGGCTATATGGTTGAACGTCACCACTGTCGCTGGCTGCTTACTGTTGATGCAGCGAATTGCTGCGTTGGGCTATTTGGTCAAAAGAAGCTTGTTGTTGCTCGTCAGGCGGAGCCGATACTCATCATTCTGATGGCAGATGATGATCTCGCGGTCGCCATCCATGATGGCGCTGAGGAGGACGCGGCGGACGGAACCGCCTGTCGTGGTGTGCGGGATTGATCTGTTCGCGTCGTCTTTATCAATGTTGGTCACTTCCAGCTTCCTTGAACCCCGCCGATAAACTGTGAGTCATTCTCATTTGCATCGCTTTTAGGGTGGATGATCATGGTTTGCAAGTGCGAGTGATTCTTAAAATCGAATCCAGCCGAGACAAAAATGCTGGAAAAACAGAGGAATGGCCCTTCTGCGACAGTATTTGATAATAATTCGCAAAATCAATTGCAGGGGATATTTTGCGGTGATAAGGTGCCGCCCGCTCACATGGCGATTTTGTGATGCCATGTGGAATCAACCGTAAGCCAGCCAAGTCCGGCCCCGCGGCTTCAGCCGCGATCGGAGAGCCAGCCAGAACCTCGCATCCGGGCGTCCCAAGCCGTTGCAAATACGGCGGGTGCGTTCTCGCGGGTTCGATTGTCTCAACCTTCGATCCCAATTGGGGGGACCACATGGCTTATTCCGATCCCGAACATCAAATCGGCCTTCAGCCGACAATCGGCACGTTGCGGCTCAAGCGCATCAAGCCGACCCTGCTCGTTTCTGCCCTGGCGCTGGGAACCGCTTTCCCCGCCGCGGCCCAAGAGGCTGGCCAACCGGTCGAGGTGCCTGCCGCCTCGGTCGAAGGCCAGGTGCCTACACTCGAAAATACCCTGGAGGCGCCGGTCGGCATCAATCGCATGCCGGGCACGGTCCAGGACACGCCTCAGATGATCAACGTGATCACGCAGGAGCAGATGCGCCAACAGGGCGTGAATACTCTCGATCAGGCCCTGCGCACCGTTCCGGGCATCACGCTGGCCATCGGTGAAGGCGGCGGCGGCATGAACGGCGACCAGTTCCGCATCCGCGGCCTTGAGGCGAAAGGCGACATCTATACCGACGGTCTGCGCGACTTCGGCGTCTACAATCGCGACAGCTTCAATTATGAAGAGGTCCAGGTCCTCAAGGGGCCGTCGGCGCAGGCCTTCGGCCGCGGTACCACCGGCGGCGCCATCGCCACGACTTCGAAGACGCCGACGCTCGAGCAGTTCGGATCGGCTTCGGGCGGTATCGGCAACGGCAGCTTCTATCGCGGCACGTTCGACTACAACATGCCGGTTGATGATACGACGGCGATCCGGCTCAACGTGATGGGGCAGAACTCCGAATCGGTCAGCCGCGATCACGTCGCGTCCGAACGGTGGGGCATCGCGCCCACGATCGGCTTCGGATTGGGCACCGATACGACCTGGGTCGTCGGCTACCTGCATCAATCGGATAATCGCGTTCCCGATTACGGTATTCCCGTCGTCACCAGGCCTGGTACCCGGACCGGCATGCCTGTGAGCGAATTCGGCGTCGATTCATCGAATTGGTACGGCTCTGAAACCGACAGTGACAATTCGAACGTCGACTCGCTGACCTCGCGCTTCACGCACAAGGCCACCGACTGGCTGACGGTCTACAACGATACCAAGTTCGGCCGTTACGATCGCTATTTCACGCCGACGGCTGTGTCATGCGGCTCAACGAACGGATCGACATGCGCCGCCGACTTCTTCGACGGCGATCCGGCGACTGTGCCGATGGCGCGGCGCGGCGGCCCGGGGCCGTTCGATCAGGACGGGTGGGGCGCTCAGAACATCACCACCGCTATCGCCAACTTCAACACGGGCGATTACCGTCATCAGGCGGTCACCGGTCTGGACATGTCGTACGAATTCGACGAACGCTCGCAATACGTCTATTCGCCGGCGCGCCCAGAGGTCAATCTGTTCGATCCCGATCCCGCGAATTCGAACGGCTATACCATCACGCCATCGTCAGCGGATAACGCAACCAAGGAAACCAACAGCTGGAACGTCGGTCTCTTCGCCAGCGACCGGTTGTGGTTCACGCCGGAATGGTCGGTCGTCGGCGGTATTCGCGTCGACCACTTCTCGACGAACTATACGTCGTGGGGACCGAATGTTGCCGTCACCGAAATCGATGCCGAGTCCACGTTCGTCAATCCGCGCGCCAGCATCATCTTCGAACCGACCAAGACGCAGACCTATTATGCGTCTTACGCCAAATCGGCCCAGCCGCCGGGTGGTTTCGTCTCGCAGGCGCCGACACCGTTGACGGCGGGCAATTCGGCTCTCGATCCTGAAGAGCATCAGATCTACGAGCTCGGTGCGAAATACGGCGCCCTTGGCGGTCAACTCGGTCTTTCGGGATCACTGTTCCGTATCGAGAAGAACAATGCCAAGGAAACCGATTCCGCAACCGGCGAGATCACGGCTTCCGGTGACGAACAATTGATCGAGGGTATCGAGTTGGGCATCACCGGCCGCCTGACCAAGGAATGGGCGGTCTCGGCCAACTACACCTATCTCGATGCCGAGACGGTGTCGTCGGCGACGGAGGCCAATGTCGGTCAGCAGGTGCAATTCGTCGCGCACAACGCCGCAACCCTATGGACCACCTATGACATCCTTCGCGACCTGACGATCGGCGGCGGTGTGACGTATCAGAGCGCCGCCAACCTCAACGCCGCCAACACGGCAGAGGTGCCGAGCCAAGTGTCGTTCGATGCCATGGCGTCCTACAAGCTCGGCAACGTGCGGTTCAATTTAAATGTCTACAATCTGTTCGAAGAGCTGCGTTACACACAGTTGTTCAGCAATCGCGTCGTGCCGGACGAGGGCCGGACGTTCATCCTGACGACGAGCGTGGATTTCTAGACCGCCCACGCGACGCTATGATCGCATTCCGACGCGGGATGCGATCCGGTTGATAATGGAACGTGTCCCCCATCCGGCATGGCCGGGTGGGGGCATTCGTTTGGAGGGAGACCAACGCCATGATGCTGCATGTCCCGAACGTGCTGACCAAGCAGCAGGTCGCGCAGTGCCGCCAGGCCATGGAGGCTGGCGATTGGATCGACGGCAACGCGACGTCCGGCGCGCAATCCGCACTGGCGAAGAAGAACATGCAGCTCGCCGAAGGTTCCAAGGTCGCCGTGCAGCTGGGCGAACTGGTGATGGACGGGCTGGAACGCAGCGCGCTCTTCATCTCGGCTGCGCTGCCGCTCAAGATATTTCCGCCGCTGTTCAACCGTTATGCCGGCGGCCAATATTTCAACAATCATGTGGACAACGCGATCCGCAGCTATAGCGGCGCTGATTTCCGCATCCGCACCGATCTGTCGGCGACGCTGTTCCTGGCCGAGCCCGACGAATACGACGGCGGCGAGCTGATCGTCGAGGATACCTACGGCGAACATCGCGCCAAGCTGCCGGCGGGCGATCTGATCCTCTATCCGTCCACCAGCCTGCATCGCGTGACCGAGGTGACGCGCGGCGCCCGCGTGGCCTCGTTCCTGTGGCTGCAAAGCATGGTGCGCGACGATGGCGAACGCACGCTCCTGTTCCAGCTCGACACCAACATCCAGCGTCTGGTCGCCGAGAAAGGCAATGCAGATCCCGCGGTCATCGAACTGACCGCCATCTATCACAACCTGCTGCGCCGCTGGGCCGATTCCTGACAGCACGTTCCGCAGCCCATTCTTTTGGCGCGGCTGCTTGCCATCAGGGCGGCGCACTTCCTAAAGTGCCGCACACATAATGTAATGGGGCAATGAAGGGGAGGGCGATCCATGGCGATCCTGATGATGAATCCGCTGCGCGGCACACCGCAGGTGTGGAAGGAAGCGCTGGCCAAGGTATTGCCCAAGGAGGAGGTGCGTTTCTGGCCCGATGCGGGCAACCCGGCCGACATCGATGTCCTGATCGTCGGCATCCCCAAGCTCAAGGAGCTTCCGAAGCTGCCGAACCTGAAGCTGACCATCAGCCTGCTCGCCGGCGTCGACGGCATGATCAACGATCCCGATCTGCCGGACGTGCCGCTGGTCAAGGTCGAGCCGCCGGTCGGCGATCGCATGATGACCGAATATGCGCTGTCGCTGGTGCTCTATCACCATCGCAACATCCCGCTCTATCGGATCAGCCAGACCAAACATAAATGGGAAGCGTTGCCCCCGAAGCGCGCCGAGGATCGCACCGTGGGCCTGCTCGGCTACGGGACCCTGTCGAAACCGATGGCCGATACGATCAAGGCGAACGGCTTCAATGTCGCGGCCTGGGCGCGCACCCCGAAACCGGATGCCGATATCGAGGTGTTCGCCGGTTCTGAGGGTTTCGCGCCCTTCCTGGCGCGCACCGAAATCGCGATCTGCATGCTGCCGTTGACGCCGGAGACCAAGGGCATCTTAAACGCCAAGGCCTTCTCGCACATGCCCCAGGGTGCCTCGATCATCAATCTGGGCCGCGGGCCCCATGTGGTGAACGCCGATCTGATCGCGGCGCTGGATTCCGGCCAACTCTCCAGCGCCACGCTGGATGTCACCGACCCCGAGCCCTTGCCCGCCGGCGATCCGTTGTGGGATCACCCGGCCGTGACCATCATGCCCCATGTGGCGCGCCGGCCGTCGCTCGGTGAAACCTTGCCCCAGGTTGTCGAGAACATGCGCCGGCTGCGGGCGAACGAGCCTTTGATTCTGCTGGTCAACCGCAATGCCGGTTATTGAGTCCGCATCCTGGGTCGATAATCCGGGCAAATAAGCTCCAAACCCGGCCAGAAACCGAGAAAAATAGCCTCAAGAATCCGGAAAAACGCCCGGTTGGGGCGTTGACAGTCTATGCCGCGGCCCCTATGTTCCGGCCCTCTTCGCCGCGACGGTCGCGCGAAGGTTGATAAGTTGACCAACGGAAGCGTCCCATGAAAGTCCGCAATTCCCTGAAATCCGCGAAACTGCGCGAAAAGGGCTGCCGTATCGTGCGGCGCAAGGGCCGTCTGTATGTCATCAACAAGAAGAACCCGCGCTTCAAGGCTCGCCAGGGTTAACCGCGAGGACTAAGCAGGGTCAAAGCGCCGGTTCCATCGGCGCCTTTTCCGCGAAACCGCGCCTCGGCGCGGTTTTTACTTTTTTTGATGCATCCGTTAACTGCGGGGGTATTCTCGTTTCATGAGAATGCCCGAACCTGACGCCGCGACCGTCGCCCGCAAGGACGAGATTGTGCGTTCGCTTGAAGGTCTGTTCGCACCGGGGGAAAAGGCGGCCATCATCAGCGATGCGGTCCAGCTCCGCGCCTTCGAATGTGACGGACTGTCGGCTTACCGCACCCGCCCGCTCTGCGTCGTGCTGCCCGAGACGACCGAACAGGTCGCGCGCGTTCTGCGCCATTGCCATGAGAACAAGATCAAGGTGGTGGCGCGTGGCTCCGGCACCTCGCTGTCGGGTGGTGCGCTGCCGCTGGCCGATGCGGTCGTTGTCGGGCTGTCCAAATTCAACCGCATGCTCGAGATCGACTACGCCAATCGGGTTGTGGTCGCGCAATCGGGCGTGACCAACCTGTCGATCAGCGAAGCGGTTGCCGCCGAAGGCTTCTATTACGCGCCCGATCCGTCGAGCCAGATCGCCTGTTCCATCGGCGGCAACGTCGCGGAGAATTCGGGCGGCGTGCATTGTCTTAAATATGGGCTCACCACCAACAACATCCTGGGCGTCGAGATGGTGCTGATCGACGGCGAGATCGTGCATCTCGGCGGCCGTCATCTCGATGCGGGCGGCTACGACCTGCTGGGCCTGGTCACGGGCTCCGAGGGATTGCTGGGCATCGTCACCGAAGTGACCGTGCGCATCCTGCGCCGCCCCGAAGTCGCGGAGGCCGCATTGATCGGATTTCCTTCCGCCGAATCCGCAGGCGCCTGCGTCGCCGCGATCATCGGTGCCGGCATCATCCCTGCCGGGATGGAGATGATGGATCGTCCCGCGATCCATGCGACCGAAGCTTTCGTACATGCCGGCTATCCGATGGATGCAGAAGCGCTGTTGATTGTCGAGCTCGATGGCCCGGCGGTCGAGGTCGCGTATTTGCGCGAACGCGTCACGGAGATCGCGAAATCGGTCGGCGCCAATTCGATTCAGACCTCGGCCAACGAGGATGAGCGCCTGCGCTTCTGGGCCGGGCGCAAGGCAGCGTTCCCGGCGGTCGGTCGCCTGGCGCCCGATTATTTCTGCATGGACGGCACGATCCCGCGCGCCAAGCTGCCGCTGGTGCTGACGCGCATGAGCGAGATGTCCGAACGCTATGGTCTGGGTGTCGCCAATGTGTTCCATGCGGGCGACGGCAACCTGCATCCGCTGATCATGTACGATGTGAACAAGCCCGGAGATCTGGAAAAGGCGGAGGAGTTCGGCGCCGAGATCCTGCGTCTGTGTGTCGAGGTCGGCGGCGTGCTCACCGGCGAACATGGCGTCGGCGTCGAGAAGCGCGATCTGATGGGTGAGATGTTCAGCGAAACCGATCTCGATCAGCAGCAGCGCGTCAAATGCGCCTTCGATCCCGACTCGTTGCTCAATCCGGGCAAGGTGTTCCCGACGTTGCACCGCTGTATCGAGCAGGGCCGCACGCATGTGCATCATGGCGAACTGCCGTTCGCGCATCTGCCCAGGCTTTGATGACCCAGACGTTCGTTTCCCAGACAGTCGTTCCCCGGATCTTCGTTCCTGCGGGTGAGGCCGAGATCGTCGAGGCGGTGCGCCGCGCTATCGCAGACCGTCAGCCGCTCGCGATCTGCGGCGCAGGCAGCAAAGACGGCTGGGGCCGTCCGGTTGAGGCGGATCGCTTGAGCCTCGCGAGCCTCAGCGGCATCGAGACCTATGAGCCGGAGGAATTGGTCCTGTCGGCGCGAGCGGGCACGACGATGAGCGAGTTGGAACAGCGTCTCGCCCAGCATGGCCAACATTTCGCTTTCGAGCCGCCCGATCTTGGTCCGTTGTTCGGATTGCCGGCGGGTCAGGGCACGCTGGGGGGCGCGGTCGGCTGCAATCTTGCGGGGCCCCGGCGCATCGCAGGCGGTGCGGCGCGCGACCACGTGCTCGGTTTTTCCGGCGTCAATGGGCTGGGCGAATCCTTCAAGGCAGGCGGCCGCGTGGTTAAGAACGTCACGGGCTTCGATCTGGCGAAGCTGCTCGCCGGATCGTTCGGCACGCTCGCCATCCTGTCTCAGATCACGTTGAAGGTTTTGCCCGCGCCTGAGGACTCCTGCTCGATCCTGGTCTTTGCCGAGGATGCGGCGGGCGCCATCGACATCATGGGGGCCGCGCTCCGCAGCCCGCATGAGATCAGCGGTGCCGCCTATCTGCCCGCCCGTGTCGTCCGACGTTTGGGTGTGGATGCGGTCACGCAAGCCGCGCGGGGCGTGGTGGTGCTGCGGATCGAAGGTGCGGCCCCGTCGGTTGCCGCGCGTACAAGCGGATTGCGCGACCTGCTCAAGACCCGAGCAGATAAGAGTGCGGGGGAGATCGCCGACGTTGCGGCGGTCGAGTCCTGCCGGATCTGGCGCGAGATCCGCGACGTTGCGCGGCTTATCGGCGATGGGGTCCGCACGATTTGGCACATCTCCGTTCCGCCGGCTGCCGGCGCGCGTATCGCGGCGGCCATCGCTGACGCCGACGACGATCTCTATTTCGATTGGGGCGGCGGGCGCATCTGGCTCGCCAGTGCGTCGGAGCCCGCGGTCGCTGCGGCGCGTATCCGCGCCGCTGTCGCCGCGCATGGCGGGCATGCCACATTGATCCGTGCGCGTGATGAGGCCCGTCGCACGGTCGCGGTATTCCAGCCGCCGTCGCGTGCCGAGGCCGTGCTCATAGGCCGCCTCAAGGACAATTTCGATCCGCACCGGATTCTCAATCCGGGCCGGATGTACGCGGGGCTCTAGGATGCGTACACAAATCCCCGAGGCTTTGCTGGACGATCCCGACGTCGCGGAGATGGACGCGATCCTGCGCAAATGCGTCCATTGCGGATTTTGCCTACCGGCCTGCCCGACCTATTCACTGAATGGCGACGAACGCACATCCCCACGCGGACGCATCTATCTCATCAAGTCCATGATCGAGGGCGCGCAGCAGGATGCCGACTCCATCGCCGCACCCATCGATTCTTGTCTCTCGTGCCTGGCCTGTGCATCGGCCTGCCCATCCGGTGTCGATTACCAGCATTTCATCGATCTCGCACGGCCACGGCTGGAACGCGCGGTGCACCGCGCACCGGGCGATGCGTTCGTGCGTGCGCTCGTGGCGTGGTTATTGCCATACCCGGCGCGGTTCAAGGCAGCACTTCTGATGGCCCGCGGGGCGCGGCCGTTCGCACCGCTCCTCGAATCCGTGCTCGGCAAACGCATCGGGGCGATGCTGCGCCTGGCGCCGGCCGAGGCCCGGCGTTCGGCGATCCTCGAAGGTCCGCGTACGTTCAGGGCGGGCCTCAATGCTAAGGCACGTGTCGGTCTGCTCGCCGGCTGCGCGCAGCAGGTGCTACGCCCCACCATCAACGAGGCGATGATCCGGCTGCTCAATCGCATGGATATGGATGTGGTCGTACCGGCGGGGTCGGGATGTTGCGGCGCACTGGTGCATCATCTGGGGCGTGAGGACGATACGCGTAAGGCTGTCGGCGCGGCGGTGACGAGCTGGATGGCGGAAGCAACGCAAGTGCCGCTGGAGGCCATTGTCGTCAATGCGGCGGGATGTGGCACGCATATGAAGGATTACGGTTTCGTGATGCGTGGGACGGACTGTGCCGCTGATGCGCAAAAGATCGCAAGTCTTGCACGTGATGTCAGCGAGGTCATCGCCGCGCACGGACTGCCGCCACGATGCGGGCCTACGCGATTGCCGCGCGTCGTCTATCACGATGCCTGTTCGTTGCTGCATGGCCAGAAATTGACCGATCCGCCGCGCCGTCTGCTGCGTGAGGCGGGCTTCGATGTGGTCGAGGTCCCGGGCAAACATTTCTGCTGCGGCTCGGCGGGCAGCTACAATCTATTGCAGCCCGATATCTCCGCTGAACTTGCGGCGCGGCGCATCAGGGCGATCGAGACGACGGGCGCCGATGTTATCGCGACCGGCAATATCGGATGTCTCGAGCAATTGGCGCGGATGACGCGCCTGCCGGTGGTCCACACGGTCGAGTTGCTCGATTGGGCGAGCGGCGGGCCGCCGCCGCCCGAGCTTGCGTCGTGGGCCTGATCGGGCGCATTTGGGATCTCTTTCGTGCGGCGCTGCCGGCGTTGCTTGTGGCGGCGAGCATGACGATCACTTCACATCAGGCGTGGGCGGATCAGATGGATGCACGACTCGACGACCTTTTCGCGCGGCTCGCCGCCACCAATGACGCAGCCGAGGCATCCGCGACCGAAGATAAGATCTGGGCACTGTGGATGGCCCACTCGGACGAGCGCGCGCAGCGTTATATGGTCGCGGGCGTGCACCAGATGCAGGCGGGCCAATTGCGCGAAGCCCTGATTACCTTCTCACGCCTGGTCGAAATGGAACCCAAGTTCGCCGAAGCCTGGAACAAACGCGCCACGGTCTATTACGCGCTGCACGATTACGATGCCTCGGCGCGCGACATCGCCGAAACGTTGAAGCTGGAGCCGCGCCATTTCGGCGCGCTGTCGGGACTGGGTTTGGTCAATATCGCACTTGGACATTATCAGGCGGCAATCACGGCGTTCGAGATGGCGCTCGCGCATCACCCGCACCTGCGCAGTGCGCGCGAGAACATCAAGAATCTGAAGGAAGCGCTGGGGGAGAAGGATATACCGATCTGACCGGTACGGCCGACTAGTATCCGATCGCGCCGAAGACGCCCGGCGCCTTGGACAGGCCTTGGGTCATGTCGAGCAGGTTCTGCACCAGCGCGGTGTTGTGCTGGGCGACCAGATTGATGTTGTTGATCACCAGAGACGCCTTGAGGCTTGCTGCCTTGGTCTTGGCGGCGGTTTCGTCCAGTTCCTCGCGCGTGATCGCGTCGATGTCCTTGTTCAGGGTACGCAGGCGGTCGCCGATGCTGTTGTCGGTGTTGCGCATGATGGTGGCGTCGGCCTTGATGCTGGCGCCCTTGGACTTGATGTAGTTCGCTGCGGCCATCATGTCGTCGATGGCGTTCTGGATGTCCGCGTCGGTCGCGAAGTCGTTGTAGAATTCGGGTTCCAGCACACCGATGCCGCCCTTCACCAAGGTTCCGCTCAGGCTTCCCCCGCCGATGGTGATCGCGCCGGTGTCGTGGTCGAAGCTGTCGATGGTCGCCGATACGGTCTCGCCGGTCGGATTGCTGTTGGCGTCGCGCTGGACGTAGGTATTGTCCTTTTCGTTGTAGGTCCAGTTGAAGCCGTCGGTATCCTTGATGTAGTAGTCGGAGCCCATATAGGCGCCCTCGACCATCATGCGGCCGCCTTTGTCGCTCGTGTGGATGTAGAGATTGTCGGTCTTGAAGTCCGGCGCGCGCGCGTCGCCCACCAGGTTGACCGTCTGATAGCCGATCTTCTGGCTCGCGCCCTTGACCTTGTCGTTGATGAACGACAGGGCGTCCTTGACGCTCTGGACCAGTTCATCGCGCTTGGTGGGATCGGTCGTGCCCAACGTGTCCTGCGCCAGCGCGGTTATCGTGTTGACCTTGGAGAGTGCCCATTCGACCGCGCCCTTGGCCTTGGTCATGGCGCTCAATTCGTCGGCGACCTTGCTTTTGTAGGCGAGCAGGCGACCGCGCTCCTGGTCGGCGCGCACGTAATCGGGGCGCGTCAGATCGACTGCGGTATCCTTGCGTTCGGATTGGATGCGCTCGGTCAGTTTCCGGCTGATCAGCGCAATCGAATCCATCGAATTGTTCTGATTCTGCGTCAGGTAAGCGCTGACGAGATCGCTGATGTTCGTGACGGCCATTCCGGGTCGCTTTCCTGAAGTCGCGATATTCTATCGCACGGCTGGCTTACCATTGCGTAAACGCACCGGAAATCCGACCATATCTGCCTCTATATCATGAATGGGTCGGAGGGTGAAATGGCCGACAAGGTCGCGGTGATCGTGGGTGCAGGGTCGGGGCTCAGCGCCTCCTTGGCCCGCCGTTTCGCGGAAGAAGGGTTCCGAATCGCGCTGGCCGCGCGCAATACGGCGAAATTGACCGATCTGGCCGCCAAAAGCGGAGCCCGGACCTATGAATGCGATGCGTCCGTCGCCGCCGATGTGGATAAGCTGTTCGCCCAGGTCGCGAACGATCTCGGCACGCCCGAGGTTGCGATCTTCAACGCCTCGCGCCGCGCCCGTGGCCCGATCCAGGATCTCGATCCCGAAGAGGTCAAGGCGGCGATCCTGACGACGGCCTATGGCGGCTTTCTGGTCGGGCGTGCGGCGGCCAGGCTGATGGTGCCGGCCGGACGCGGCACGATCTTTTTCACCGGCGCGTCGGCCGGGGTGAAGGGATTTCCGCAATCGGCACCGTTCGCCATCGGCAAGTTCGGCTTGCGCGGGCTTGCTCAAAGCATGGCGCGCGAGTTGCATCCGCAGAACATCCATGTGGTTCATGTGGTGGTTGATGGCGGAATCCTGAACCCCGAGCGCAGCCGCCAGGGTAATGAGCGTGGGTCGGACGGTTTCCTTGATCCCACGGCCATCGCCGAGACCTATTATCACCTCTACGAGCAGCACCGCAGTGCCTGGTCGTGGGAGATCGAGGTGCGGCCCTGGATTGAAAAGTTCTGAGGATCGAAATTCTAGGGGATCGAGACGTTCCGACGTCTGGTACTGCATTGGGATTTCAGCACGGGCGCGGGCAAGCGTTTTTCGGGGCGTTTCCAGAACGCGTCCTTTGATGTAAGACTTCGTCACATGAGTTGGCATCGTCATAGCGACAAGGACAAACGTCGCACCTACCATCATGGCAATCTGCGCGAAGCCCTGATCCAGGGTGCGCTCGACCTGATCGCGCAGAAGGGCCCGGCGGGCTTCACGGTGGCCGAAGCCGCCCGTTCGGTCGGTGTCAGCCCGGCTGCGCCCTATCGCCATTTCCGCGATCGGGATGAATTGATGGCCGATGTCGCGGCGCGCGGCTTCGCCCTGTTTGAGGCGGCGCTGGCCGAGGCATGGGACGGCGGCAAGCCTGACCCGCAACGCGCCTTCGAGGCGTTGGGCCGGGCCTATCTGAAATTCGCGCGCACCGAGCCCGCCTATTATTCGGCCATGTTCGAGGCCGGTACGCCGCTCGATGCCACGCCGGATCTGCGCCGCGCCAGCGACCAGGCCTTTGCCGTGCTGCGCGCGGCGGCTGAGGCAGTCTGCGCCGTTCTGCCCACGGCACAGCGCCCGCCCGCGCTGATGGTCGCGTTGCATGCCTGGGCGATGGCGCACGGCATCGCCTCCCTGTTCGGCCGCGCCGATGTGTCGCGCCGCCCGCTGCCCATGACACCTGAAGAGCTGCTGGAGGCGGGCATGCTGCTTTATCTTCAGGGCCTCAGCGCCGACGCAGGCGCCGACCCGCAAAAATAATCTCAGGCCGGGGCTTGCGGCCCTTGACTCCCAATCGGCATCGACCTACAAATGTAAATGTAACTTACATTTACATGAGGGATCCGATGAACCTCGCAGCACGGGTAGACGATTTTGGTAAACCGGCTTGGATCGCCCTGATGGTCCTAGGCTTTATCGTGTTCTGGCCCATAGGTTTGGCGATCCTGGGCTATTTGATTTGGAGCAGACGGATGGGATGTTGGCATGGTCGCGGCCACTGGTATCGGGCCGAACGCGATGACGAACGTCGCGAATATCGCGAGATGAAACGGGCATGGAAGGAGCATTGGCGTGGATGCTGGGCGGGTGAGTCCCGCATGTCGAGCAGCGGCAATGTCGCCTTCGACGAATATCGAGCCGAGACCTTGAAGCGTCTCGAGGACGAGCAGCGCGAATTCAAGGACTTCCTCGAACGCCTGCGTCACGCCAAGGACAAGGCGGAGTTCGACCAGTTCATGGCCGACCGCCGCCAGCACCCCGAGCCAGACGGCCCGGCGGCCTCGGCCTGATGAAACGATCCTGACGATCTGATCCCGCACTGGAACGAAAAGGGCCGAGACATTTGTCTCGGCCCTTTGCTTTTTCGTTGATCGTGGCGCGTTACATACCCAGCGCGACCTCGCGCGTTACATACCGAGCGCGCGCATGTACAGGTCGATCAGCTCTTCCTGCTCGTTGCGGTCGGGCTCGTCCATCTTGCGGAGCCGGACCACCTGGCGAAGGATCTTCACGTCGAAGCCGGAGCTTTTGGCTTCCGCGTAGACGTCACGGATGTCGCTCGCAAGTGCCGCCTTTTCTTCTTCGAGGCGCTCGATGCGTTCGATGAACGACTTGAGCCGATCCCCGGCAATGCCGCCGACGTCCGTCATTTTTCCCCCTTCCGGTGTTCGAATGGAGGCGGACCATAACGAGGCCGTGGCGGAGCTTCAAGCGGCTCAATAATACTGCACGCGGTGCAGCCCCGGGCTCTCCAGGATGGCGCGCAGCGCGGGTTCGAGGACCGAGGCCCAATGGTCGGCAGCCTTATCGTTGGCGACCAGGTCCTGGCGGATTTCCACCGCGCAATGGGGGAGGCCCTTGCTGCCGCCGTGGCGGTTGAGCGAATAGGCGACAAGTTGGCCCGAATAGGGTTGGTTGTCGCCCACCACCAGGCCGCCGGCATGCGCGCGCAAGGATTCGATCATCGGCTGGGCCATGCGCGGATCCTTGTTCCACAAGACGCCGATATGCCACGGCCGATCTTCGCCCGGCATTTCGGGCGTGAAACTATGGACCGAAAAAATCGCCGGTGCCGCGCAGTGCAGCGTGAGCCGGTCGAGCTGCGCCTCGATGGCGTCGTGATAGGGATGGAAATAGGCTTTCACGCGCCGTGCGCGTTCGTCCGCACTCAGATCGCAATTGGCCGGGATGTGCACGCGGTCGCTGATCTCGGGGATCGAGGTCGGGTCGTTGGGATCGCGATTGGGATCGATGACCAGACGCGAGGTGCGTGCGAGTACGGCCGTCGCATCAAGCGCGTCGGCAAGCTTGCGCGCGACTGCGGCGGCACCGATGTCCCAGCCGATGTGGCGATTGAGTTCGGCCGCGCTGAGACCGAGATCGTTGAGTGCCGCGGGCACGCGATTGGAGGCGTGATCGCAGATGATCAGAAGCGGGATCGAGCCGTCTGGATTGACGATTTCGACGGGCGTCTCGTCGTCCTCGATGGGGCCGGTTTTCGCTGGAACTTTGTCCATACTGCGATGTTGTCTCGGGGTTGACAGGGATGCTACCCGGTAAGACCCTGTGGATAACGCGGCCGCGAAAAGATCGCAACCCGGAGGGCCTATATGGACGCAGCCACGGATTTTCCACCAGATTCCGCTCTGCGCCCGGCAATCCTCGCGGATTACCGGGATGTACGCAATTTTTCCGAAACCCTCGCGCGACCGCTGTCGCCCGAGGATATGACCGTGCAGTCCATGGCGGACGCCAGCCCCGCCAAATGGCATCTCGCGCATACCTCGTGGTTCTTCGAGACCTTCATCCTCAAGGCGCAGGACCCCGGCTATCGTCCGTTCGATCCGTCCTACGAATATCTGTTCAATTCCTATTACAACGGCATCGGTCCGCAATTCTCGCGTCCCGATCGCGGCGTGCTGTCGCGCCCGCGCGTGGACGAGATCATGGCCTATCGCGCCCATGTTGATCGCGCGATGAGCGCCATCATCGAAACCTGCAGCGAAAATGCGCTGCGTGCGATGCGTCCACTGATCGAGCTCGGCCTCAATCACGAGCAGCAGCATCAGGAACTGCTGCTCACCGACCTCAAGCATGCGATGTCGTTCAACCCGCTGCATCCGGTGGTTTACGCGCGCGAGCCCGCATCGTCGGATGGGTCAGACGATTTCGAATGGATCGAGTTCGATGGCGGCATGTGCGACATCGGATGGTCGGGCAATGGCTTCGCCTTCGACAATGAAGGTCCTGTGCATCAGGTTCTGCTGCGCCCCTATCGTCTCGCCTCGCGACCGGTGACGAACGGCGAGTACATGAACTTCATCGCCGACCGCGGCTACAGCACCGCGCGGCACTGGCTGTCGGATGGCTGGGCGACGGTTTGCAAGGAAGGCTGGACGCAGCCGATCTATTGGACCGAAGTCGATGGTGCCGATAATTCGAAAACTTGGCACGAATACACGCTCGCCGGTCTGCAACCTCTCGATCCGGCCGCACCGGTCTGCCATATCAGCTTCTTCGAGGCGGCGGCTTACGCCGAATGGGCGGGTGCGCGTTTGCCGTCCGAATTCGAATGGGAGGCGGCGTCACGCGGTGTTGCCGTCGACGGCCATTTCGCCGACAGCGGTGCATTCCATCCGCGTGCGGCCAAAACGGGCAACGGCGCCGATCGACGCCCTCGCCAGATGTTCGGCGATGTCTGGGAATGGACGCAAAGCGCATATGCGCCGTATCCCGGCTTCAAGGCCGACGCCGACGTGGTCGGTGAATACAACGGCAAGTTCATGGTCAGCCAACTCGTGCTGCGCGGCGGATCATGCGCGACGCCGCCGGGGCATATCCGCTCGACCTACCGCAATTTTTTCTATCCGCATCATCGTTGGCAATTTTCGGGCCTCCGGCTCGCGGAGGATGCATGATCTCGTTCGCACGTAATACGGCCGTCTACAGCGCGGGCACGTTCCGCGTACTCGACCTCAAGCCGCGGGTGGAGGATTTCCGCTCCGCCGTGATCGCGGGCCTATCCGCCACGCCCAAGGCGATCCCGCCGAAATTCTTCTACGACAAGCGCGGTTCGGATTTCTTCTATCGCATCTGCGAGACGCCCGAATATTACGTGACCCGTACCGAGCTCGGCCTGCTGGACGATCTCGGTCCGCATATCGCCGAACTGGCCGGTCCGGCGGCATCCGTCATCGAGTTCGGCTGCGGATCGGCCGAGAAGATCCGCAAGCTGATGGCCGCGCTCGATGCGCCGGCCGATTACGTCGCCATCGATATCTCGCGTGATCATCTGCTAGCGAGCGCGGAAGAAATCGCGATCGAGAATCCCAACGTGAACGTCTCGGCCATCTGCGCCGATTTCTCGCAACCCTTCGCCATGCCCGACGATTTCTGCGACGGGGCGGGGCGCAGGCTCGCCTTCTTTCCGGGTTCGACCATCGGCAACCAGACGCCCGACGAGGCGCTCGGTTTCCTGCGCCATGTGCGCGCCGTGGTGGGAGCGGGTGGTGCGCTCCTGATCGGTGTCGATCTGAAGAAGGATGTCGCGCGCCTGAACGCCGCCTACAATGATGCCGCTGGTGAGACGGCAGGCTTCAATCTGAATCTTCTGTATCGCATGCGCGACGAACTGGGCGCCGATGTCGATCCCGATCGTTTCGCGCACTCTGCCTTCTACAATGCCGGCCTCGGGCGTGTCGAAATGCATCTGGTGAGCAAAGGTGCGCAGACAGTCCGCATCGGTAGCCGCAAATTCGATTTCGCCGACGGCGAAACCATCCACACCGAATGTTCCTACAAATACGAGATCGAGCAGTTCCAGGCTCTCGCCCGTCGCGCCGGTTTCGACGTGCGCAAGAGCTGGACCGACGCGGACCGTCTATTCAGCGTCCATTTCCTGGACGCGTAGATCAGGAAAACATGCTCTAGGGTAGGGTAGCGTCGCGCCGCTACTGGATCACGATTTCCTTGAACAGGACCGTGTTCGCCTGATGCGGCATGATCGCGTCGTTGACGATCTCGACGAAGGCTTGGCGCAGCATGTCCGTCCCGGCGCGCCCGTCGAGTTCTTCGCGCGAACATTCACGCAGGAACGATTGCATGGCGTCCATGATGCGGGGCTGCGCCGACCGCGCCGCCTGTAAGGGTGCCTCATCGATGAACTCGGCCGTCACACGGATATTGGCGAGCGCTGGTTGGCGGCTGTTGGTTTTCTTCAGGAAAACCGTGAGCTTGGGGAAATCGTAGTAGACGAAGGTCTGGCCCGGCGTCGGCTGGACCCGCGACGGCGGCGCGTCGGGCGGTGCGATCTGTGCCGTCGTGACGGGACCGGCGGTGAAGACTCGTTGCAGCAACAGCACCGCGGACGCCGAGACCACGGTGGCGATGAAAGCCGTCACCACGATGGTGGTGACCAGCTTGTTATCCGAACGTGGCGCGCCTTTTCTGGCGGCTGGCCCACGTTTTTTGTCCTGCGGGGTTTTGGACATTTCCCCCTTCCCTCAATTTACGAGCGCTCGCCGATTGTTTGGAGCGACGGCCAAACCGGCTGTTTTCCGCCGATTTTGTCCCGCCACGGTCTTTGCGACTGCCTTGATGCACGGCTTCAGCGCGATCGATAGGTAAATAGGGGCCAGCGATCTTTCGCTCTATTGGGACAAAGAGACGCTTGACATCGCTTTGCAATGCGGAGAAACAGCGGCGCTTGCCCCGGCCCATCGGGCTGTGGCAAGGTGCGCCGCTTTTCGCAAATCGGGCTGCGGTAGCTCAGTCGGTAGAGCACATCCTTGGTAAGGATGAGGTCGAAGGTTCGATTCCTTTCCGCAGCACCATTTTTCTCAAAAATCTGAGAGATTTGGCCGCTTTTCAGACCCTGGGTCCAGTGATCCGGGGCGCGCTTGTTGACGGGGTTTGGCCCCAAAGGACACAGTCATGAGTACGTTCGAGGCGCTCGGTCTGAGCGCGTCCCTGATTCGTTGGATCGAAGTCGAGGGGTTCACCACCCCTACCGAGATCCAGGCCAAGGCGATTCCGATCCTGATGGCCGGCAACGACCTGCTGGGTACCGCCCAGACCGGGGAAGGCAAGACCGCGGCCTATCTGCTGCCCGTGCTGCACCGCCTGATCGGTGAGGCGGGCGAAGCCGTCGAAGCGCCGATCTCGCGCCGCCCGCAGGTGCTGATCCTGGCGCCGACCCGTGAACTCGCAAACCAGATCGGCGAGCAGCTGCGTCTGTTCTCCAAGGGCATGCGCCTCTATTACACCGTCATCTTCGGCGGCACGCGGTTCCTCACGCAGCAGAAGGTGCTGGAACGCGGTGTGCAGATCCTGGTCGCCACGCCCGGCCGCCTGATGGACCATCATCGCCGCGGCACGGTGAAGCTCGACCGCGTCACCACCTTCGTGCTCGATGAAGCCGACCGCATGCTCGACATGGGCTTCGTCAACGATGTGAAGGAGATCGCGGGCCTCATCCCGACCGCGCATCAGACCATCATGTTCTCCGCGACCATGAGCCGCGGCGTGCGCGAACTGGCCAAGGGCCTGTTGCACAATCCCGAACAGCTCGACGTGGGGCGCGAGAACGCGGTTGCGGCAAACGTCGATCACCGTGTCATGCGCGTCCAATATCCCGACAAGAAACCGCTGCTCATGCATCTGCTGGGGCGCGAAGATGTGCGCCGCGTGCTGGTGTTCACACGCACCAAGTCGATGGCCGACCAATTGGCGGACGAGATCAAGGAAGCGGGCCTCGCGGCGGATGCCATCCATGGTGACCGCGAACAATCGACGCGCCAGAAGGTGCTCAAGGATTTCCGCGACGGCGTCATCAACATCCTGGTTGCGACCGATGTCGCGGCGCGCGGCATCGACGTGCCCGATATCACCCACGTCATCAATTACGACATGCCGGTGGAAGGCGACGCCTATGTCCATCGCGTCGGGCGCACGGGGCGCGCGGGCAATCGCGGCGCCGCGCTCTCCATCGCCACGGGCAGCGAAGGCAATCTGGTGCGCATCGTCGAACGTGTGATCGGCCAGCGCATCCCAGTGGATGCAGACCATCCGTTCCATGACGGCCGGCCCGATTATTCCGACGGTAAGCGCGATTCGCGCTCCAAGAGGCCATTCGGAAGGAAGGATGGCGAGAAGAAGGGCTTCGGTAAGAAGCCGTTCGAGAAAGCGGGTGCTCCGAAACCGCATCGCAAGGGCCCGCGGGAGAAATTCGCCGACGAGGAACGGCGTGTGGAACATCGTTCGGATGAACGGCGTGCGCGTCCGGATCGCGCGGAACGGCCTGCCTTCGCCGCCCAGGATCGTAGTCAGAATCGCGATCGGTCCTTCAAGAAGGATGCAGAGCGCCCCTTCGAGAAATTTGGCCAAAAGTCCGACAGGAAATCCGACAGAAAATCGGATCGGCCGTTCCGGAAGGAACGGTCCAATGATGCGCATGGCGAAGGGCGTGCCGAACGTCCGCAGCGTTTCGAACGCGCGGATCGTCCCGAGCGCGCAGAGCGGTCCGAACGTCCCGAACGCCAGGATCGGGATTGGCGCCCGGAGAATCGCCCCTATCGTGACGACAATCCGCGTTCCGAGAAGAAGTTTGATCGCAAGGGCGGCGATAAAAAGTTCGGAAGCAAGAAATTCGCCGATCGGAAATCCGGCGAGAAGTTTGCGGCCTTCGGTGATCACGAATTCAAGACGCCAAAGAAACCGTATCAGGAGCGCCGCCACGAAGAACGCACCGGCGATCGTCGCGATGATCGGGCCGAGCGGCAGCCCGACGCACCCGCCTTCCGCGCCAAGGACGGCGTAACCGCGTTCCGCTCGCAGGATGGCGGCCAGCCGATGTTCAAGAAAAAGAAGCCCTTCAAGAAGAAAGAGGGAAGCGAACATACCGGCCGTGCCGAGGTTGCCCAGAAGACCCGGGCCGATCTGAAGAAGTCACGTGGCCGTTCCTTCGAGACCGAGCGCCGCTCCGCGCCCGAGATGAACGGCGGCGGCTTCAAGCCCAGGACCCGGCGCCCATCGTGATCCGGCTCAATAACTTAATCCAATCGCCTTGACCTTATGGGGCGGCGCGTCGCAAAACCAAGCATGGCCGACGAGCCCGCCAAGCCCAAATCGGATGTGACGCCCAATCTGACCGACCGCGCCCAGGCCGCGAAGGCCGAGCGCGAGGAGCGGCTGCGGGCCGCGCTGCGCAACAACCTGCGCCGGCGCAACCCGACGGAGCGCAAGATTTCCGAACGTCCCGGTCTCAAGGGCGATATGGCGGGTACGCACAAGGAAGATCAGGACAAAGATGGATAGGATACGCATCAAGGGCGGCGTGCCGCTTTCCGGCACCATCCCGATCAGCGGCGCCAAGAACGCGGCGCTGCCTCTGATGGCGGCTTCGCTGCTGACCGGTGAAGCGCTGACGCTCTCCAATCTTCCCCATCTCGTCGACATCTCGACCATGGTTCAGCTTCTGGCCGAACTCGGTGTCGAGGTCAGCATGAACGGTGCTGCCGGCGGCGGGCATACCGGACGTACGCTCAGCCTGACGGCGAACGAGCCCGAAAGCGCCACCGCGCCCTACGATCTGGTGCGCAAGATGCGCGCCTCCGTCCTGGTGATGGGGCCGCTGCTCGCGCGCTGGGGCGAAGCGCGCGTCTCGTTGCCCGGCGGCTGCGCCATCGGCACGCGCCCGATCGATCTGCATCTCGACGCGTTCAAGGCGATGGGCGCGGAGATCGAGCTCGAGGAAGGCTACGTCTACGCCAAGGCGCCCAAGGGCCTGAAGGGCGCCAAGGTCCTGTTTCCGTTCGTCTCCGTGGGCGCCACCGAAAACGCGTTGATGGCGGCCTGTCTCGCCGACGGCGAAACCACCATCGGCAACGCGGCGCGCGAACCGGAAATCACCGATCTGGCCAATTGTCTGGTCGCCATGGGTGCCGAGATCGACGGCATCGGCACCGGCACGCTCACCGTGCGCGGCAAGAAGGCGCTGCACGCCGCCAACTACACCGTCGTCGCCGACCGCATCGAAACCGGCACCTATGCCGTTGCGGCCGCGATCACCGGCGGCGATGTGACGCTCGTCAACACGCAGTACGAATTGTTCGGCGCCGTCGGCGATGTGCTGGTCAAGACCGGCGCCAGCGTCGAGAAGACCGCGGACGGCATCCGCGTGCGCCGCGACAATGGCCCGGTGAAGGGCGCGGACGTGATGACCGAGCCCTATCCCGGCTTCCCGACCGACATGCAGGCGCAGATCATGGCGCTGATGGCGGTCTCCAGCGGTGCCGCCATGATTACCGAAACGATCTTCGAGAACCGTTTCATGCACGTGCCCGAACTGTGCCGCATGGGTGCCGACATCAACGTACACGGCGCATCGGCCATCGTGCGCGGCGTGAAAAAGCTGTCGGGTGCGCAGACCATGGCGACCGACCTGCGTGCCTCCGTCTCGCTCGTGCTGGCCGGCCTCGCCGCCAGGGGCGAGACCGTCGTGAACCGCGTCTACCATCTGGATCGCGGCTACGAACGGGTCGAGGAAAAGCTCGCCGCCTGCGGTGCCCGCGTCGAACGCATGCCGGAATAGGGGTGGGCGCTATGGCCAGCGCCGCGGTGATGGAATAAATCCCTAAAAAAATATGTCCTGACAATATCTTAGGCTGGTTGGGCAAGGTGCAGGAATTGCCATTCCGGACAAAAGACACTATGTAAGCGGCCAATTCTGGCCAAACCTGAACTTTTCCGACGAAAATCCCGAGCCTGTTAATGCTGGCGAACGAAAAACTCATTCTGGCGGTTCCCCGCGGGCGCATCCTCAAGGATGTGATGCCGCTGATCGCACGCGCCGGGATTGTGCCAGAAGCCGCCTTCAACGACGACGAATCCCGCGAGCTGCGCTTCGCCACCAATATCCCCAACCTGGATATCGTACGCGTACGCTCCTTCGACATCTCCACCTATGTCGGCTTCGGCGCGGCCCATCTCGGGATCGCGGGCGCCGACGTGCTGTTGGAATTCGAATCGCGTGAAATCTACGCGCCGCTGGATCTTCATGTCGGCCATTGCCGCTTGGTGGTCGCCGAGCCGGCCGAGATCGTGCCCGAGGATCATCCCAAGCAGTGGAGCTATATTCGGGTCGCCACTAAATATCCCGAGATTACGCGGCGCCACTTCGCCGCACGCGGCGTACACGCGGAATGCATCAAGCTCAACGGCGCCATCGAAATCGCGCCGATGCTGGGCTTGTGCCACCGCATCGTGGATTTGACCTCGTCGGGTGCCACGCTGAAGGCGAACGGCCTGGTCGAGGTCGAGGAGATCGCCAAGGTCACCTCGCGTCTCGCGGTCAACCGTACCGCGCTCAAGACCCGTCCCGACGAGATCGGCACCTGGATCGAACGGTTCCGGGAGGCTGTCGATGCCGGCGCGGCTCGATAGCCGCGCTCCCGGCTTCGAAGAGGATTTCCTTCGTTTCCTCGATGTGAAGCGCGATGTCGAAAGCGATGTCGAGCGCGTGGTCGCCGACATCGTGGCGCGCGTGCGTGCCGAAGGTGATGCGGCGCTGGTCGACTACACCCGCCGCTTCGACAAGTTCGACATCACCAAGGACACGCTGGCCGTCGACAAGAGCGAGATCGCCAAGGCGCGCGCGGCCTGCAGGCCGGATCAGATCGAGGCGCTCGAACATGCAGCAGGGCGCATCCGCGATTTCCACGCCAAGCAGGTTCCGGAAGATCTCGATTACCGCGATGCCAGCGGCCATCGCCTCGGCTATCGCTGGCGCCCGGTCGGCGCGGTCGGCATGTATGTGCCGGGCGGCACGGCATCCTATCCGTCCTCCGTGCTGATGAACGCACTGCCGGCCAAGGTCGCGGGTGTCGCGCGCCTGGTCATGGTGGTGCCGACGCCGAGGGGCGAGATCAATCCGCTGGTGCTGGCCGCCGCCGGCATCGCGGGCGCGGACGAGGTCTATCGCATCGGTGGCGCGCAGGCCGTGGCGGCACTCGCCTACGGCACCGAAACGATCCGCCCGGTGGACAAGATCTGCGGTCCCGGCAATGCTTATGTGGCGGCCGCCAAGCGCCAGGTCTTCGGCGCCGTAGGCATCGACATGGTGGCGGGCCCGTCCGAGGTGCTGGTGGTGGCGGATGCGAAATCCGATCCCGCCTGGATCGCGGCGGATCTGCTTGCCCAGGCCGAGCATGACGTGAACGCGCAGTCGATCCTGATCACCGACGATGCCGATTTCGCGGGCGCGGTCGAACGCGCGATCGATATTCACCTGCAGAGCCTGCCGCGTTCCGACATCGCGCGCCAAAGCTGGAAGGATTTCGGCGCCATCATCCATGTCGCCGAGCTGGACGAAGCGCCCGCCTTGATCGATCGAATCGCGCCCGAACATCTGGAACTGGCGCTCGACGATCCGGAGCCGTTGCTTGCGCGCATCAATCATGCGGGCGCGATCTTCCTCGGCCGCTACGCGCCCGAAGCGCTGGGCGATTACATCGCCGGTCCCAATCACGTGCTGCCCACGGCGCGCTCGGCGCGCTATTCGTCGGGTCTTGGCGTGTTCGACTTCCTCAAGCGTTCCTCCATCATCCAGGCCTCGCCCGAGGCGCTGCGCGACACCGGCCCCGATGCGGTCGTGCTCGCGAAGGCCGAGGGGCTGGATGCACACGCACTCTCGATCTCGCTTCGGCTTGACGCCAATAACACAAAAAAGACCGGCCGGACCTAGCTGCCATGGACGAGCGCCGGCGCATCGTCAACGTGCTGCTGGACGAGGTCTCGCTGGGCCAGGGGACGCCGCATGTCAGCCATGATCGCTCCGCGGCGATCTTCGATCTTTTGGAAGAGAACCATTTCGAGCCGGCCGACGGCAGCCTCGGCCCGTTCATCCTGCATCTCGGCGTGCGCGAGAACCGGCTGGTCTTCGACGTGCGCGACGAGTCCGACCAGGAAGCCTTCAATTTCTCGGTGTCGATCGCCGCGTTCCGCTCGATCGTGCGCGATTATCACATCATCTGCGACAGCTATTACGACGCGATCAAGACCGGCACGCCGTCGCGCATCCAGGCGATCGACATGGGGCGTCGCGGCCTGCACAACGAAGGTGCGGAACTGCTCAAATCGCGCCTCGCCGATTACGTCAGCGTCGATCTCGACACCGCCCGGCGCCTCTTTACGCTGCTTTGCGTCCTGCATATGCGCTGAGGGTCCATGTCGCAGTATCTCCCCTCGGCTGTCCTGTTCACCTGCACGCAAAATTCCATCCGCTCGCCCATGGCGGAAGCAATCCTGAAATCCCTTCAGCCTGGCCGGATCTTCGTCGACTCGGTCGGCGTGCGTGCGAGCGAGATCGACCCCTTCGCCATCGAGGTGATGGCTGAGATCGGGATCGATCTGTCCCACCACCGCGCCAAATCGTTCCAGGCGCTCGACGATTCCTCGTTCGACCTGGTGGTCTCGCTGTCGCCCGAGGCGCAACACTCGGCGGTGGAGCTGACCCGCTGGATGGCCTGCGACGTCGAATACTGGCCGACCTTCGACCCGTCGGTTGTGGAAGGCTCGCGGACCATGCGGCTCGATGCCTACCGCAAGGTGCGTGACGAGCTCCTGGCCCGCATCACCGAACGTTTCCCCCCGCAAGGCGCTTAACGGGGCGGGGCCAATCGGCCGAGCTTAAGGGTTTGTGCGGGAAAACCCGGGAAAGGACTTGACCGGCGCGCCCCGCGGGACCACTTTCCCGGCGTCTGCAACGGCTTAGGAGTTTTCATGTCCAAGGAAGAACTGCTCGAATTTTCCGGCACAGTGACTGAACTGCTGCCCAACGCGATGTTCCGCGTGAAGCTCGACAACGAACACGAAATTCTCGCCCATACCGCTGGCAAGATGCGCAAGCACCGCATCCGAGTGCTCGCGGGCGACCGGGTCAATGTCGAAATGACCCCCTATGATCTGACCAAGGGTCGGATCACCTTCCGTTTCAAATAGCCGATCGCGTTCCGGCGATCGGCCCCGCGATTCCAATCAGGCCAAGATTCCGATGCCGATCCCGTCTTTGGTGTTGGCCTCGGCCTCGCCCCGACGGCTCGACCTCCTGAAGCAGGTCGGCCTTACACCCTCCGAAATCCTGCCCGCCGATATCGACGAAGCCGTGCGTCCGCGCGAATTGCCGCGCGCGTTGGCTGCGCGCCTGGCCGATGAAAAGGCTGACGCGGTCGCGCGCCTGCGCCCCGATGCCTTCGTGCTGGGCGCCGACACTGTGGTGGCGGTCGGACGGCGCGTGCTCGGCAAGGCGGCAGATGCGAAAGAGGCGACGAAATTCCTGAACCTCTTGTCCGGGCGCAGCCACCGCGTGATGAGCGGCGTGTGCGTCGTGGCACCTGGCGGACGCGCGTCGCATCGTGTCGTCGTCACATCCGTCGCCTTCAAGCGCCTCAGCGATCAGGAAATTGCCGATTACATCGCGGGCCAGGAATGGCAGGGCAAGGCGGGCGCCTATGCGATCCAGGGCATGGCGGCGCGCTTCGTGCGTGCCATCAATGGCTCCTACACCAACATCGTCGGCCTGCCGTTGTTCGAGACGGTGCAGATGCTGGCTGGCCTCGGCTACCCGACCTTGCCGTCCGATTGCGGGCGATGAGCGCCGCGCGCGACATCGAAGTCTTCATCAACGCCGCACCCGGTGAAACGCGCCTCGCCCTTGTGGAGGGTCGTCGCCTGGTCGAGTACGTGAACAGCCGCGTCGGCGCGCAAAGTCAGGTGGGTGCCGTTTACATGGGGCGTGTCGCCAACGTGTCGCGCGCGTTGGATGCTGCTTTCATCGAACTCGGCCTCGACCGCCCCGGCCTGCTCGCCTTTAGCGACACCAAGGAGGGTGCGCCGAAACTGGTGGAAGGTGCATCCGTGTGCGTGCGCGTGACGCGCGATGCCACCGACGACAAGGGCTACAAGCTCACCGGCCGCATCGATCAGGCCCAGGAAAACGATTGGCTGGCAGACGCGCGGGCACCTGCGCTGATCCAGCCCGCGCCTGATCCCGTGCAGCATTTCCTGGACACGCGCGTTCGCCCCGGCTGGCGGGTGATCGCCGATAGCCCACGCGCGGGTGTGGACTTGCATCGCGCGCGTACGCCGATCTTCGCCGAACACGATATCGAGGCCCAGCTCGAAGCCGCCCTTCAGCCCGAGGTCGCGCTGGGTGACGGTGCCACGCTGGTGATCGAAGAGACGGCGGCCCTGGTCGCGATCGATGTGAACACCGGCCCGCGCGGTGCTGCGCACGCGGTCAATCTCGCCGCCGTGCCCGAGATCGCGCGCCAGCTTCGGCTGCGCAACCTCGCGGGTCAGATCCTGATCGATTTCCTGCCCGTGAAGGGACGCGAGCGCCGCCAGCAGGTGGTGGACGCCTTGCGCGCCGCCGTCGCGGACGATCCCAACGACGTGCATGTGTTGGGGCTGACCCGGCTGGGGCTGTGTGAACTCACGCGCCGCCGGGTCGGCGAAAGCCTGGCCGTGCGGCTGGGTTATCGGGCCCACGCCATGCGTTCGGCCGAAACGGGTGCGCTCGATCTGCTGCGCACCCTCGACGAGCAGGCGAAGGCGAGCGGAGCGCGCGTCTTCGCGCCCACCGTCTCCGTCGCCATCGACGGGCTCTTGAAATCGCGGCTCGGCGAGGTACGTCAGGACCTGACGCGCCGCCACGCGTTGATGCTCGACATCCGCGTCGATGCCGCGCTGGCGCCGGGAGACTTCAAGCTATGAGATGGCGTTCATGAGCCTTCTTCCATGACAATGGCGCCCAAACCGCAGACCTGCCCGCAATGCGGCAAGCCCTCGGATCCGCGCTATCGGCCGTTCTGTTCCAAGCGGTGCAAGGATATCGATCTCGGCCGCTGGCTGAACGAGGAATACCGCGTACCCTTGGTCGAGGACGATACCAGCGAAGATGATGTGGACACCGATGACGACGGCCGGACTTAAGACGTTCCCGTCGGATGCGGCAGCGCGTGCAAGGCGGTCTCGAAGCCCACGACCAGTTGCGGCATGGCGCGCAGGTGACGCACGTTCGGCGGCTTCGGCCGTTCCTTGATGTCCTTCACCACACTGCCGGCAAGTTCGCAGAGGCTGACGAGATTGTCGTCGCCGAGCCGCCGCGCCCGCCGGTGCACGGCCTCGATGCTGGTGAGCAGAAGTGCGACGCGGCGCGTGGTATCGTCGGTGGAAATGCTCACCTGGTAATCGGGGATGATCTCGCTCACCAGCGCGCGGATCATGGCGACATCGGCCTCGAGCTTGCGCCGGTTCAGCGCCATCGATGCGACGGCAATCTCCTGCCACAGGACGTCCTTGTCCACGCCCATGCCGGTGGAATGGACCGGGTTGGGCACGGCGAATTCCTCGGCGCTGGATCGCCCGGGGCGCGCGGCCGAGCGGCGCGTCGGCCCGACATAGGACGAGACCGCGACGAACTTGCGGCGATGGAAGGCGAGGTCGCGCACGCGGCGCACGAAGGCATCGCGCGTGAAGCCGCCCATGAAGACGTCGTCCGGGCCGGCATCGATCATGGCGTTGATCTCGTCCTTGGTCATCGGCCCCGTGAGCGCGATGGTGACGAGGAACGGGTTGGAGCCGATCTCCTGGTTGCGGATGCCGCGCATCAGATCCTGCGCGCGGGCGCGGTTCTTGGTCATGTCGCATAGCAGCACGTCGGCGCGGTCGTGATCGACAGTGCGGCAGATGCGCTCGTAGTCGTGACTGATGCGAGGGCGTTCGATGCCGAGGATGGACAACTGGCGCTCGATCTCGTCGCCGCCGAAGGCGCCGAGCTGCCCGACGACGACGGACAGTTTGGACAGATCGATGCGATCGGCCCCATGCTCGGCCTCTGAGGTCTCGTCCTCGTCCCGGATCACCCCACACACCCCCTAGCGGTCCAGCTAGCACCCGATGGGGCCAACGGTTTGCCCGTTCGGCCTCGGTTTTCCTATGGCGGGATGTATCAGAAAAGCCCGGCAAGATTTGTGACGCGAGTCACAGATTCGCCAGACTCCGCGCAATTCAGTCGGCTTTTTCAACCCGCCGTAGGTGACCGCCGTATGCTGGGCCGCCGGATCGCCCTGACACAACTATTCTGACACAACTATGCTGGCGCAACTGCCCGGGGAAGGCGGCGTCCCTCACACTTGGTCAGATCGGCGCCATGCGCTGCGGGCGCAGCTTGTGCCACGCGGTGAAGACGATGGCGCTCACCACGATGGCCGCGCCCAGCAATTGGGTGGCGCTCATCGGCTGGCCGAGGATCATGATGCCGAGGAAGACGGAGGTGATCGGCTCCATGTTCATGATCAGCGCGGTGCGCACCGTGCCGATCCACGAGATGGCGATGAACATGGACACGATCGAGAAGGAATAGAACAGCCCGACGCTGAGGTAGGCCGCCCAACCTGCGGGATCGACCGGCAGCGGAAATTCGCCTGCGATCACATCGCACACGGCGTAGCTCAGGAATCCGGTGAACAGCATGTGCAGCGATACGGGGCGCGAATCCCCGCTGCCCACCATCTTGGAATTGAGCAGCACCAGCACGGTGATCAGGATGGCGCCGCCCAGCGCATGGGCGAAGCCGATGGGATTGAGCGTGCCCCCGCCGAGATCGAGCGCGAGTGCGAGCCCGCTGAAGGCGACGATGAGCGCGCCACCCAGTGCCCAGGTCATCTTCTCGCGCCCCAGGATCCACGAGGCGAGGCCGACGAACAGCGGATAGAGATAGAAGGTGAGCACGGCGAGTGCGACCGGCATGTAGGGGATCGCGCCGAGCAGGCCGTAGGAATAGGCACCCAGGATGACGCCGAGTGCCAGCGCCGCATTCCTCTGCCGGGGCGCCAGCCTGATGGGCACGCGCTGGATGCGCAGCACGACGTAGAGCGCGATGACCGCGAGCGCGATGCGGTAGGTCAGCACCGACAGGGGCGTCGCGCCGTGCTCGTAGGCGATGGACGCGAGCGCGGTATTGAACGCGAAGCTCATGGCCGCGATCAGGCACAGCAGGATGCCTGCGAGGGGGTGACGCTGGATGCTCATGGATGAATCAGTCGAATTTCTGGCGGTCGGATGTATCGTTATGGTTTGGTTGTTATGGCCTGATTGTTATGACCTGTTTGGCCTCGTAAGCTGACGCTACAGATCAAGACCGCCAGAAGCAAATCAGCAGCAAATCAAGCAGCAAATTAAGGGGACAAACGCCATGTCGCGCATACCTTTGTTGAAGCCCGAAGCCATGGACGCGGAACAGAAGCGCGTCTACGAGGACGTGCTGAAAAAGACCGGCCGCGCCTCGGGCGGGCCGTCCATCGCCTATGCCTACGTGCCCGGCCTGTGGGAAACGGTCAACACGGTGAGCGCGTATCTCGAGAACAACTCCGCGCTCAGCAAGGCGCAGCTCCGCATCGCGGCCCTCGTGACGGTGCGCAAATGGAATTCCGAATTCCCGTGGGCGGCGCAGGCGCGGATGGCGCTCGATGCGGGTGTGGACGCGGACGCGGTGGATGCCATCAACGCGCGCCGGCGCCCGACGCTCGCCGACCCCGAGGATCAGGTGGTGCATGATGTGGCGCACGAGGTGGTCGAGACCGGCACGCTCAGCCAGGCGAGCTTCGATGCGGCGATGAAGGTGCTGGGCAATCGCAAGCTGATCGAGACGGTCGGCGTGGTCGGGCAGTTCTGCAAGACCGCGATGGTGGCGAACCTCGCCGGCGCCACCGCGCCTGCGGATGCGCCGGTTAAATTGAAGTAGCCTTACGCCGCGCTCGGCGTCTTGGGCGCGCGGCCGGACAGCAGCGGGCGATAGGCATCCGTCTCGGCGACGAAGAAGTCGCAGAAGGCGCGCATGCGGGCGATGCGCCGGGCATCGGGATGCATGACCAGATAGAATCCGGACGCCAGTTCGGTGCAGGTTTCGAGGACACGCACGAGATCGTTCTCGCGCTCGGCGATCATCATGGGCAACGGCGCAAGGCCCGCGCCTGAGCGCACGGCCGCGACCACGCCGAGCATGGTATTGCCGCTGGCGCCTACCGCGGCTTGCGGCGCGATCTCGCGCAGCCAGCGCCCGGCGAAATTGCCCGCCATCTCGCCTGCGAAGACGACGATCGCGTGCGCGCCGATCTCGGCCGTGCCGGCGGGGCGTCCACGCCGCTCTACATAGGCGCGGCTCGCATAGACCGCCCACGGCACATCGGCTATGCGGCGCGCGACGAGGGAACTGTCACCCGGCCGGTTGGCGCGCACCGCGATATCCGCTTCGCCCTTCAACAGGTCGACGTAACGGTCGGTCATCAGGAGATCGATGCGTACGTCGGGATGGCGCGCGCGGAAGGCCTCGATGATCGGGGCGACGTAATGCGCGGCCATGCCTTCCGCGCAGGTAACGCGAATCGTGCCGGCGAGACCCTTGTCGCTCGCCGCGAGATTGCGTTCGAAATCCACAGCCGCGCGCTCGATGGCCTCGGCATAGGGCAGCATCTCGCGCCCGAGATCGGTGAGCCGTGTGCCCGTCGGATGCGGCTCGAACAGACTGCGCCGGAGTGCCTCTTCGAGCGCGGCGATGCGCCGCTGCACGGTCGGCTGGCTGACCCCCAGTGCCTTCGCCGCGGCGATCGTGCTGCCCTCGCGCGCGACCGCCAGGAAATAGCGCACGTCGCTCCAGTCGAACGGGGGGCGGCTATTCACTTCTGTCTCCGCGCGCGACAAAGTCGTGGCTCCCGCGCCGCGTGTGCCGGCCCCACACTCCTGTCCGTGACACGACCCCCCTCAACGACCGACACGGAGGACAGACATGGATACGCAAACCGGATGTTCGCTCAGCCCGGCCGCCATGGATCGTTTGATCGAGGCGCATCTGGAGGCCGAACGGAACGGCGATAGCGCCGCCGCCGTCGCCGTCTATACGGACGATGTGGTGCACGACGTGGTTGGCGCGCCGCACGGGCCGCTCCGCGGGCGCAAGGCCGCACAGGGTTTCTACGATCATCTCATCGCCGATATCGACACCGAGCGGATGGAGCCGGTGCGGCGCTATTACGGCGATCATTTCTGCGTCATGGAGCATCTGTGGAACGGCACCATTCCCGGCTCCTTTCTGGGCGTGCCGGGACGTGGCAAGCATATTTCGTTTCGCCTGCTCCATGTGTGGGAATTCCGTGACGGCCAGATCAGCCGCGAGAACGTCTGGCTCGATGGCGGCGCGATCGTGCATCAACTGACCGCGGAGTAGGCAGGACCGCAAGGCGGCCTCGCGGCCAACCCAACCATCCCCGCGCCGCCTATGTCTCTTTATTTCGCCATCACCAGCACCAGTCCGCCGATGATGGAGATGTTGTTGCAGAAGAAATAGAAGTGGATCTTCTTCTGCATGCCGTCCATCGCCCAGAAATGGTGGAACCAGTGATTGGCGAGCAGTGTGAAGACGATCAGCAGGATCGCGCCATAAAAGGGATACCAGTCGGCCGCCACCATCAGCCCGCCGGTCAGCATGGTGGCGAGCCCGCCCGCCAGCACGAAGGCCGCCATCGGCACGCCGCGCGCGGTGAGCTGGCGCACGTAATCGGAAAACTCGCCGAGCGCCGACAGGCCGCGATGGATGAACAGCCCGGCCACCGCGATCTGACCGACGATCCATAGCCACGGATCGCCCGCGTAGAAACTCGCTGCCATGTTTTGATGCCCCCCTGTAGGTGTCTGTCGGTGTTTCCCCGTTTCACGCTCGACATCGGCTCTACGCCGTTTCGACAGTGCTTCTACGCCGACTCTACATTTCCTCTACGTTCGTTCTACATCTTCTCGACAAAGCCTCGACACGATCTCGACCGAGCCTCGACGAAATTCCGAGGAGAATTCGACTTGAGAATGGGAAAAAGGGCGGTTTTCCAAGGGCGGGCGCGTGCACGCCGGTCCTCCATCTTTTTTTCTCTCGTGATCCCACTTCTCTTTATCCCCCCGAAAACCAAATACTCCCTCCCCCTTGAAGGGGGAGGGCAGGGAGGGGGTGTCCTTAAGCGCGGTGCCGAGCGCATGTGCGCGAGTGCCCGCGCACTCTCAAGCGCCCGCCGCAAAGCGACGTCATTGCGCCCCCGCAATGCGAGGAATGGGCGTCGCAGGTCAAAGGGTCGTTTCTCTTAACCCGTTCCTATCAACAATGTCGAAGAGCCAGCGTCGGGCGCGTCACGCCGCCCACGTTACAGGCCTCTCATGCTCCGGATTCCGGCGTGGGGCGTCAAGAAAATAATTCTAATTTGGAAGAGCTAATCTCTCTTGAGTGTCTGGCTACTCAAGGTGCTCAGAGCTGTTACTGTTTCCTGAGCTGCCCGCAAATTATTTTCGTCGCGGAGCCAGAGTTGAATCAGAATGGGTAGTAGCTGGCTCTTCGTAAAACCGATCTTTGAAGATAGTCCCTGGTACCAATCGTGGTGATCTGAGCCAGTGAGCGAGAATAATATTGGACCGAGCCCCTCTATTCCTGTGGCTGCTGTAAAAGCATCGGGATCGGCCTCTATCATTCCCCGGAAGCAAATTTCGATTGCTTGATCCATAGGTAGGAACGTGGAGAACTCTTTTAGGTCGTCCGGAATAGTATCTCGAACATCACCGTCGAAAACGCCGATAAATCTTATGCTTCCTAACTGCCCTCCAACCGCGCGTAATATCCGCACAATTCCGCCGTCACCGTCGCACCGTTTTAATTCCACGCGGCGTGCAAGGCCCGGAAGAAAACGCTCTAAGAGATAGCTGCAGAATATTTCTCCGGCTTCGTCTTCAACCAACAGGATTGCATCGCGGGGAGCAACGATACCGATCATTTCTTGTAAGACCGGTGGAGGTGGTCCGTCGACAACCTTCACACCTTTTGAGTCTCGATATACAAAAATAAGATTCTCGTCCTCGAGTGAGGACACAATTCGCGACGAATGACTCGTCATGATGATGGTTAGATGTTTTTCGACAGCCTGCTGTATTAAGAAATTGCAGACTGCCTCTTGTGAAGCTGGAGATAGATAGGTTTCAGGTTCTTCAATAAGTACTAAGGCATCACTGGGGGTATTTTTTATAGCCCACCAGAAAAAAAATACGGCTAATTCACCTGTACCCATCGTGCGACTGTCATAGCGATCATCGCCAAAAGCCACTTCAAAAAAAGGAACAATCGAATTTCCGTTCTCAACTTCGTAAACCATTGCGCTACGATATTCTCTGCGCGCTAGATAACTTAATTCTGCGAGCGTTTGCCCTTCTAATGGACGAGCGCCAACGCCATTAATTAAATCTTCTACAGTAGAGAAATTACCGAAGAATTCCTGTTGCCTGACAACCTGGGATGCGCTGTCTAAGTGGAAGACCTCTAATTCGGCGTCCGTTTCATGTTGGATATGATCAGGCCCTATCGTTGTCTTCGATGATTTATTTTTCTGTTGGATAGTTAAATTTAATATCGCATTGCCGCCTTGTAGCTTCCGCATCGCAACTTTCGTTGCGACAGCTTCGTTGGGATCTGTTGCGGCCCAAATTGCCCTTAAGAGCGTTGTTTTCCCAACGCCATTAGGGCCCGAAATTACGGTGAATGGCGACCGGAATTGGAGATTTCCCTCGCCTAAACTGGGTATCCCTAGAAATGAGAAATGTTCGAGTCGCATTTGCCAATCGGCAGCTCGTTCATGAAGTCGCCGTCGGAAATCTTTTGCGCGCACGTCTTTCAAACTAATTGTCCCCAGCGCTCCACATTCAACGTATGAGCAAGAGCAATTTCAAAGGACACATCATCACGATCTGCTAGCAGGTCATGCACCTGAACAATTGGGCCGGTCTGGATTGGATGGGGCAAATCGCCTGGTGCGATAAAGAAAAAATATGCGTACCAAAGCGCAAAGTCTCGATATACGACTGAGGATACGTCGGTTACCCGCAAACTGGCGCGATCATGGAAAACGGCAATCGCACCAGGCACAAAATTCCTATTCGAGATCGTTTTTTCAGTGTTGTGGAACGAAGCCATAAAGCTCTCGGCTGGTCCCGAATTTCGGAACCGTGCGAAGAAAAGCAACCAGCTTAGTAGACTGGCTTTGTTTAGGCGCAAAGACACGACGGAATCGCGGGCGGTAGAGAACATGCGTATGCTACGACGCGACCGTTCCATCACGTCATCCGGGAAATGATTCCGATTCCGGAATCGCTCAGATATAAGTGCCTCTGTTCCCTTTGTGCTAAAACTACCGCGTTCTAAGAAAAATAGGACGCGGGCAATGATGTCGTCATAAGCTAGTCGTGCATTTGAGAAGCCAATTGTTTTCTTGTCGTTGCCTAACTGCTCGAATTCTCTCACTAGAATCTTCAGTTGTTCGCGCGCGGGCCCATAAAGCGCGTTTCGCTGTTCTCCCGCTGTTAGCATCGTCGGTTGGTTGAGACGATAAAAAAGTTCGCTGGGTTCATCTGGTAAGTAGTCGGTGATCCTGAAACATCTAATCGAATATTGATCAATCGTGCGGCGAGTGCCAGGATCAAGAGATCTATAGAATTTCCCATCGAGCGCAAGTATTCGCGTGTCGAGTGGAGTAATATGGCCATCAATCGCAAACTCGCCGTGCAGGAAATCCCGGACGGTGGCCAAGCGTTGTTGACCATCCAACACCTCCATCCTGTTATCTGCTGTTACAACGAGATGCACGGGTGGGATGGACCAGCCGCGTAGAATGGTGTCGATTAGCCGCTTCTTCTTTACTAAAGGCCAGACCTCCTGACGTTGAAAATCTGGTTGGAGGTCTATGTCGTCCCCGTCAATGCGATCTACGATCGTTCTGAGGTCCGGTTCCCAGGGCGATAATTTCATTGTTTAGTTCTTGATCGTAGAAGGGAGAAATTGGCGTCTTTTGACTCTAAATCTCTACTCAAACCACGCACCCTTCCGGATGATCACCGGCACGGTCTTGTTCTCTTTCGAGTTGCCCGGCATCGGCTTGCCGTCGAGGTTGAGGCGGTCGTCGCCCGGCTTGGTCGCGTTGTCGACGCGCAGCATCACGAGCGGTTCCTCGCTCGTCGCGTTGAACCAGTAATACACACCGGCGGGCAGCATCACGCCTTCATGCTTGGTGACGTCGTGCGTGCCGCCGTCCTTGTCGTAGAAGCGCGCCGAGCCCTGCAGGATCACGAACATATGGTCCTGGCTCGCGTGGCAATGCAGCTCGTTCTCGCCGCCCGAGGCATAGACCTTGATGCGCGCCGTCATCCCGGCCGCGCGGCAGATCTCGGTGTCCATGCGCCCCTGATCGAGCAGCGGCACGCGCATGTTGAACCATTGCGCCTCGTCCTTCGCCACCGCTACGCGCTTGTAGGTCGGCGCGGATTCAGTGGAGCCGTCATTGGCGGCTTTGCCGAGTTTCGGGCTGGTGTCGTCGGGCATCGGGCTCTCTCCTGTTTGGCTGTTTGAAGAGAGTGTAGCCGGGATGGAGGCGGGCGTCATGCCCGCCTCATTCACGAGTCTTTCCGGCGCGGACGCGCCTTTCGTGGATGCCCCGGTCGCGCGGTTTGCCGCGCGCAAGCGCGCGTGGGCCGGGGCATGCCGGTAGAGGGGTTGAGAGGTCGTGGTCGCGCGGCCTGCGCAGCTTATGCCTTGTTCTTCAGCAGGTCGCGGATCTCTTCCAGCAGCACTTCGCTGCGCGGCGGCGCGGCGGGGGCGGCCTCTTCCTTCCTCTGGAAGCGGTTGATCTGCTTCACCAGGATGAAGATGGCGAAGGCGACGATCAGGAAGTTGACGCAGGCGTTGAGGAACAGCCCGATGTTGAGCGTGGCCGCACCCGCCGCCTGGGCGTCGGCCAAGGTCGCGAAGTCGCCGCCCGACAGCGTGACGAACAGGTTGGAGAAATCGACGCCGCCGGTGATCAGCCCGATCGGCGGCATGATGATGTCCTTCACCAGCGAATTGACGATGGAGGTGAAGGCCGCGCCGATGATGATACCGACCGCGAGGTCGACCACGTTGCCGCGTGCGACGAAGGACCGGAACTCCTTGAGGAAGCCGCCTGCGCGTTCGCCTGCCATCCTGCCGTAATCCGCCATGATTGTGTCCCCTATTGGTTGGTTTGCTGGTTGGTTTGCCGTTCACAGCTTAAGAAAGTGCGAACGGATCGCCTAGGTAAAAGTACGCTCCATCGTCCGTTTCCGGCCCAATATCGCGCATCCTCGCCCGGCCCTATAGTCCGCCCGCTTCGTTTCCCTCCCTCTCCCCGGCGCCGTGTGCGCCAAGCGGTTGGTTGGGGGCTTTGTTCGAAAGGCTCTTTCGGTCATGGGATCGCTGTTGCGCCTGTTTTCGCTGCTCCTCGTCCTCGGCACCTGGTGGGTGATGTCCGGCAGTCCGGCGGAAACCGGCGATCTGCCGGCCGCCACCCAGGGCCCCGCGTCTCTTGCGTTCGTCAGCAGATGACCCCGCAGCGCCTCGTCACCTTGCTGCTGATCCGGCGGCGATTGATCATGTTGTTTGGTCATATGCGCCGCAGGCAAACGACCTAAGACGGCCACGCGGCCAACCTAACCATCCCGTTCGGCGGTCAGCCGCCGACGTCTGAACGTGGCCTGCGTAATTTGTAGTACGCCAGGATCGCGAACGGGACGGCCGCCAGGGCCATCGCGGTGAAGCCGGTCGCGGGCAGGCCCGACCACTGGATCAGCGGGCCGGTGGTGAGCGCCATCGCCATGCTGGTGCCGCCGGAGAAGCTTTCGTTGATGCCGACCGCGCGGCCGCGCTCCACCGTTTGATATTCGTCGGCGATCATGGCGGTCGAGGCGACGTTCGCGCCCGCCCAGCCGAGCCCCACCAGGAAGGTGCCGAGCGTCACCAGCAGGTATGAACCGTCGGTGTGCGACACCATGCTGGCGCCGACCAGGGCCACGGCGACGCCCGGATACATCACGCGCGTGCGGCCCACCTTGTCGGCGAGCCAGCCGAGCGGAACGGTGAAGGCGAACATGCCGGCCGAATGGAACATGTGCGAAAACGCGATGGCCGTGAGCGAGTGTCCGTGTTCGTGCAGCACCAGCGAGGTGAGCACCATCACCAGGCTCATATTGCCGGTCGCCGCCGAATTGGAGACCACCGCCAGCAGCATGCGGCGGTTCTTCATCATGGTGAAGGCGGAGAAGTTGGGGATTGGGCCCGATGCGACCTTACGCTCCGGTGCCGCGTAGCCCGGATAATATTTGTCGAGGTTCATGCCGATCTCGCGCGGGTCGGGCCGCACGAAACCGATCAGGATCATGCCGGGGATGATGAGACCGGGCAGCAGGAACCACGGCACGCCCATCTCGTTGATGCCGATGGCCTTGGCGATGTTCTCGGCGAAGCTCACCACGATGGGGCTGACCACGAGCCCGCACAGCGAGCCCAGCGACATGTATCCGAGCGCGCGGGCACGGTAATTGTGCGGCACCATGTCGGTGGCGGCGACGCGCATCTGGGATGCCGCATTCATGCCCATGCCGAAGATCAGCATGCCGAGTGCGAAGATCACAAAGCTCATCCATGCCATGGAGAAGCCGAGCGTCAGCGCGCCGGTCATCGCGATGATGAAGCCCATCAGGATGCCGGGCTTGCGGCCGAAATGGTCGGTCACCCGGCCGATGGGATAGGCGATCAGGAAGCGCGAGAAACCGATGAGCGCCACTGAGACGCCGGCGAGCCCGGCCGAATCGGTGAGTGCCAGGACCATCAGCGGACCGAAGCCGTAGGCGAATTGCATGCCTGCGCCGGTGAAGGATTGCGACAGCGCGAACAAAGCGAGGTTGCGCTTGATCAGCGCCGGAATGACGAGCCCGCCAGCCACAGACGCTTTTTGGGAGATTTTGGTCGCTGTTTGTGTTGCAGCCGGCTGGACTGCGGCTTCGGTTGAATCGGGTGAAATGACGGCACTCCATGACAGATTGGGGCGAGTAGAGCATCGCCGCGCGGCAGGGGCAACCTGTCGACTTAATCAACGAATGGTGTGGCTCTGCACCGCTATTGTCTTCTCGTCATTCCCGCGAAAGCGGGAATCCGGTCAGGCATTTCCGGACCCCCGCTTTCGCGGGGGTGACGGTTTTTAGTCTAAAGACGGCCGCGCGGCCTCCGCAGTCACGTTTGACGCCTGCCGACGGCGGGTCTTTACTTTGCTCTTCTCCCGCAGGAGGCAAATCATGACCAACACAACAGGCAATCGGGCACCCGGCTTCGAGAAGAATCCGTCGCACCGTGTCGACATCGCGCCCAGCACCGTGCCGGTGAAGGTGGAAGTCGCGGGCGAGGTGATCGCCGAGACCACGCACGCGCAGCGGGTCGACGAGACCAATCATGGTCCGGTCTATTACATCCCGCGCACCGACGTGAAGACGGCGCTGCTCACCAAGACCGATCATTCGTCCTATTGCCCCTACAAGGGCCAGGCGAGTTACTACACGATCCGCACCAACGGACGTGAGGCGGAAAACGCGATCTGGTCCTACGAGGCGCCGTACGACGAATGTCTCGCCATCAAGGACCACATGGCGTTTTATCCGGGCCGGGTCGATGCGCTGACCGTGGACGGACAGAAGATCGCCCCGCCGCCGCCGAAGAGTTAGACCGCACCCAATACTTTACTCCACCGTCATGCCCCGATTTATTCGGGGCATCCATCCATCGACGTGCGGGCTCTATCATGGATGCCCGCATGACGCGGGGCATGACGCTCTCAGGAAACGGAGAAAACTGAACTCGATGCTCAAAGCCGCCATACTCGACGATTACCAGAACGTCGCGCTCTCGCTTGCCGATTGGGACCGCCTCAAGGACCGCGTCCAATTCACCGTCTTCAACGACCACCTCGCCGATGAGGACGCGGTCGCCAAGCGGCTCGCCGACTTCGAGATCGTCATCATGAACCGCGAGCGCACGCCGTTCCTCGCCGGCCTCCTGAAGAAGCTGCCCAAGCTGAAGCTGCTGCTGACCAGCGGCATGGTGAACCGCTCCATCGATGTGCGCGCGGCCAACGACCAGGGCATCACCGTGTGCGGCTCGCAATCGTCGTCCTCGTCCACGCCGGAGCTCACCTGGGGCATCATCATCGCGCTCGCGCGCCAGATCCCGCGCGAGGTGCGCAACATGCAGGACGGCCGCTGGCAGGAAACCGTGGGCGTCGGGCTCAAGGGCCGCACGCTCGGCATCATCGGGCTCGGCCATCTCGGCGTGCCGGTCGCGCGCGTCGGCTTGGCCTTCGACATGAAGGTCGCGGTGTGGAGCCCCAACATGAGCCAGGAGCGCGCCGACAAGGTGATGCCGGGCCTCACGGCCGTCTCGAAGGAGGAGATGATGTCGGGTTCCGACTTCATCACCATCCACATGCCGCTGGGGCCGCGCTCCCTCGGCATCGTTGGTGCGGCCGACATCGCGCGTATGAAAAAGACCGCTTACCTGATCAATACCTCGCGCGGGCCGATCGTGGATCAGGACGCACTCTATAAGGCGGTGCGCGAGGGCAAGATCGCGGGTTGCGGCCTCGACGTCTACGACATCGAACCATTGCCGGCGGACCATCCGGTGCGGTCCTTGCCCAACAGCGTGCTCACGCCGCATCTCGGCTTCGTCGAGGTCGATGCCTACAAGCGCCATTTCGCCGAAGCGGTCGAGAATATCGAGAACTGGCTCAAGGGAAGCCCAAGCCGGGTGATCGCACCGCATAAGGACTAGCAACGCACGCCGTGCGGCCGTCTTTGATTAACTGATATAAGGGTAATTAGCGCAGGACCTCATCCTGAGCCTGTCGAAGGATGAGGCTTCCTCATGTTTCGTCAAGCTCAACATGAGGAGGTGAGTCTTTGGAACTAATGGGCCACAAAAAAGGGCGCAACCCATTGCGCCCTTTCGATTTCTGATGATTAACCGAATTCTATATAATCAACTCGTGGCGGGCGCCTTGTCGGTCTTTCCGGCGCCTTTCAGCTCCTCGATCTTGGCGCGCGCCGGGATGAAGTCGCGCTCGGCGGCGAGCTCGTACCATTTGAGCGCTTCGTCCTTGTCCATATCGACGCCCTGGCCGGTCTCGTACATCTGGCCGATCTCGTAGGGTGCCCGGCGGTCGCCGCGGTTGGTGGCGACGCGGAACAGCCGCAGGGCTTCCTTGGGATCCTTGGTGACGCCCTGGCCGTCGCGATAGAGCTGGGCCATGCCGTAATAGGCCGAGGTGTAGTTCTGGTTCATGGCGAAGCGGTACCAGCGTTCGGCCTGCTCGAAGTCCTGCTTCACGTGGACGCCCTTGTGGTACATCTCGCCCAGTAGGTATTGCGCCTGCGGGTAGTTCTTGCGCGCCGCCTGGCGGTAGAGATCGATCGCCTTTTCCATGTCCTTCTCGACGCCGCGGCCCTTTTCGTAGAGCCGGCCGAGTTCGAAGATCGACAGCGCATGGCCGTTCTTGGCCGCTTCGGAATAATACTGGAACGCCTTGGCGTTGCTCTTTTCGACACCCAGGCCGTAGCGGTGCAGATAGGCGAGGTTCGCCTTGGCGACGTCGACCGTATCCTTGGCCAGGTTGAAGTAATAGGCGGCCTTTGCGTAATCCTGCTCGACGCCTTCGCCGCGGCGATAGAGCGAGCCCAGGTTGTTCTGGGCGGCCGAATGGCCCTGCTCGGCGGCCATGGTGTAGTACTTGACCGCCATCGGGATATCGACCTCGACGCCGCGGCCGTGATGATAGAGCAGCGCCAGGTTGAATTGCGCCGCCGCCATGCCGCTGTCGGCGAGTTGCTTGAATTCGCGGAAGGCCGTCTTGTAGTCCTGGCGCATCGCGGCATCGATGGCGAGGGCGTAGTCGGCGGCATGCGCGGGCAGAGGTGCTACGACGACGGTCGCGAGCAAAAGGCCGGACATGAACGGTATCGCGAAAGGTCTCATCGTCATTACAATCCTCTTGAGCGTCTTTCGGCCCGGCCTGATCGAGCGGAACTCGCAGCGCGGCCGGTCTTGAATTTCGGCGCGAACCTAGTTGCCGACAGCGGCCTTGCCTATTGGGACGATCCGCAAACCGTCATCCGCGGTTCTCGTACGTAGTTTCCACAGAGCGAGGTTTTCGGACCGGTTTCCTGTGATGGCCATCACAGTGACGTCAGTCTCGTCTCGTTATCTTCCAGCCTCTGATTCGACCACTCGTCTGTGGGGTGACGGCCATGCGGCCGGCAAACAGGCGGGCGGATACCAAAGGGGCCTAGGGGACCTGCAAAAATGGCTGACGATATCCTTCGCGCTGGTGAGAACCTCGGCGAGAACCTGACGCTTGCCACCGGCGGCGCGCACGACGCGACCTCCATCGAGGTCGGCGCGGACGGCGCGGTCCACCTGCCGACGGGCTTCAACTTCGGCACCGCCGAGTTCAGCAAAGCCGGGCCCGATCTGGTGATGACCGCGCCCGACGGACGCCAGGTCGTCGTCGAGGATTATTTCGCGAGCGAGAATCCGCCCAAGCTGCAGAGCCCGCAGGGCGGCGAGCTTGAAGGCGCCACCGCCGCCCGCCTTGCCGCCGCCAACACGCCGGCGCAGTTCGCGCAGGCCGCTCCCGCCGGCGCCGAACAGCCGATCGGCCAGGTCCAGACCATCACCGGCACCGTCACCGCGATCCGCGCCGACGGCACCAAGGTGGAATTGTCCGAAGGCGACCCGGTCTTCCAGGGCGACATCATCCAATCCGGCCCGAACGGTGCGCTCGGCATCGTGCTGGCCGACGAGACGACGTTCTCGATGGCCGAGAACGGCCGCATGGTGCTCGACGAGATGGTCTATGACCCGAGCACGCAGGAAGGCAACATCTCCATGTCCGTCCTGCAGGGCGTGTTCACCTTCGTGTCGGGCCAGGTCGCCAAGGTCGACCCCGATGCGATGGCGCTGAAGACGCCGGTCGCCACCATCGGCATCCGCGGCACGCAGGTCGGCATCAATCTCGGCGAAGAGGGCGGCGAGCCCAAGCTCGACGTCGTGCTGATGGAAGAACGCGACGGTTTCGTCGGCGAAGTCGTCATTTCCAACAATGCGGGCCTCCAGATCCTCAACCTGCCCGACCAGGCCACGCGCATCACCCGTATCGACGTGCCGCCGGCGGAGCCGCAGGTTCTGCCGCGTGTCGAGATCCGCGAATCCTACGGCCAATCGCTCGACCACCTGCCGCAGAATGTCGGCACCGGCAACAACTACCAGCAGAGAGCGGACGTCCAACACACCGGCAACGACGCGGATGTGGCGCAGTTCGAAACCGCATCCGGTGGCGCGCAGGTTCCCGCAGAAGATCTGGGAACGGTCCGGCAGGATGGGCCCAACGGCGAGGAGGGCTCGCGGGGCGACGGTCTCGTCGGAATCGAGGTCGCGGGCAGCGGCAATCAGAATTTCGGCGGCAACGACACCAGCGCATTCAACGTCACCCAGCCTCTCAGCGAAGACGTCGGCACGACCAATACCCCCACGACCGACACAACGACGACGACCCCACCGACAACCGACAACAACGGGCCCGCCGATACCGGCTCGCGGGGCACCGGAGCCGGTAATACGACCTCACGGCCGGAGGAGACGCCGGTCAATCGCGCACCTGCGGCGGGCAACGATCAGGCGGCCGTTCAGGAGGATCACTCCGTTACCATCGCCGTCAAAGGCAATGACAGCGACGCGGATAACGATGCGGTCATCATCGCCTCGACCACCAATCCGCAGCACGGCACGATCGTCATCAATTCGGATGGCACCATCACCTACACGCCGGCCGATAACTACAGCGGCAGCGACAGCTTCACCTACACGATCAGTGACGGCAACGGCGGCACCTCGACCGCGACGGTCAGCCTGACCGTCAATCCGGAGAATGATACTCCGGTCGCGGTAGCGGACAGCTTCATATTGAACGAGGACGCCGCGCTCACTATCGAACCGGCCGACCTGCTCGGCAACGACAGCGACATCGACAACGATACGCTGACCATCCTGTCGGTGCAGGATGCGACCCACGGCACGGTCCAACTGGTGGACGGCAAGCCGGTGTTCACGCCGGCCGCCGAGTTCAACGGCGAAGCGACCTTCACCTATACGATCAGTGACGGTAACGGCGGCACCTCGACCGCGATGGTCACGCTGCGGGTCGATCCGGCCAACGACGCGCCGGTCGCGGTGGCCGACAGCTTCACCTTGAACGAGGACGCCTCGCTCACCATCGAACCGGCCGACCTGCTGGGTAACGATGGCGATATCGACGGCGACACATTGTCGATCCTGTCGGTGCAGGATGCGACACACGGCACCGTCTCGCTCGATCAGAGCGGCAATGTCGTGTTCACGCCGGATGCCAACTACAACGGCCCGGCGCAGTTCACTTACACGATCAGCGACGGCAACGGCGGCACTTCGACGGCGGTGGTCAACCTGACCCTAAACCCGCAGAACGATGCTCCGGTGGCGGTGGCGGACAGCTTCACGCTGAACGAAGATGCCGCACTCACCATCGAACCGACTGACCTATTGGGCAATGACAGCGATCTCGATAACGATACGCTGACCATCCTGTCCGTGCAGGATGCGACCCACGGCACGGTCCAACTGGTGGACGGCAAGCCGGTGTTCACACCCGCCGCCGACTTCAACGGCGAAGCCACTTTCACCTATACGATCAGCGATGGTAACGGCGGCACCTCGACGGCGGTAGTGACGCTGCGGGTCGATCCGGCTAACGACGCACCGGTGGCCGTGGCGGACAGCTTCACGCTGAACGAAGACGCCGCGCTCACCATCGAGCCCGCCGGCCTGCTGGGCAACGACAGCGACCTCGACAACGACGCGCTGACCATCCTGTCGGTGCAGGATGCGACCCACGGCACCGTCTCGCTCGATCAGGACGGCAATGTCGTGTTCACTCCGGATGCCAACTACAACGGCCCGGCCCAGTTCACTTATACGATCAGCGACGGCAACGGCGGCACTTCGACGGCGGTGGTCAACCTGACCCTGAACCCGACCAACGACGCGCCGGTCGCGGTCGAGGATTCGTTCGTCCTCAACGAAGACAGCGCCCTGAGTCTGAATCCGGCTCAGCTGTTGGGCAACGACAACGATATCGACGGCGACACATTGTCGATCCTGTCGGTGCAGGATGCGACCCACGGCACCGTCTCGCTCGATCAGAGCGGCAATGTCGTGTTCACGCCGGATGCCAACTACAACGGCCCGGCCCAGTTCACTTACACGATCAGTGACGGTAACGGCGGCACTTCGACGGCGGTGGTCAATCTGACCCTGAACCCGACCAACGACGCGCCGGTCGCGGTCGAGGATTCGTTCGTCCTCAACGAAGACAGCGCCCTGAGTCTGAATCCGGCTCAGCTGTTGGGCAACGACAGCGATCTCGACAACGACGCGCTGACCATCCTGTCGGTGCAGGATGCGACCCACGGCACGGTCACGCTCGATCAGGACGGCAACGTCGTGTTCGCGCCGGATGCCAACTACAACGGCCCGGCGTCGTTCACCTACACGATCAGCGACGGCAACGGCGGTACCTCGACCGCGATGGTCAATCTGACGCTGAACCCGACCAACGATGCGCCGGTCGCGGTGGCCGACAGCTTCACGTTGGATGAAGACAACGCCCTGAATCTGTCCTCGGCGCAGCTGCTGACCGGCCAGAACCAGGACCACGACATCGACGGCGATACGATCACCATCGTCTCGGTCCAGGACGCGACGCACGGTACCGTCTCACTCGATCAGGACGGCAATGTCGTGTTCACGCCGGATGCCAACTACAACGGCCCGGCCCAGTTCACTTATACGATCAGCGACGGCAACGGCGGTACCTCGACCGCGGTGGTCAACCTGACCCTAAACCCGCAGAACGACGCGCCGGTGGCGGTCAGCGACAGCTTCACGCTGAACGAAGACAACGCCCTCAATCTGTCCTCGGCTCAGCTGCTCGGCAACGACAGCGATATCGACAACGATACGCTGACCATCCTGTCCGTGCAGGATGCGACCCACGGCACCGTCACGCTCGATCAGGACGGCAACGTCGTGTTCACGCCGGATGCCAACTACAACGGCCCGGCGCAGTTCACCTACACGATCAGTGACGGCAACGGCGGCACGTCCACGGCAGTGGTCAACCTGACCCTCGACCCGCAGAACGACGCGCCGGTCGCGGTCGAGGATTCGTTCGTCCTCAACGAAGACAGCGCCCTGAGTCTGAATCCGGCTCAGCTGTTGGGCAACGACAACGATATCGACAATGACACGCTCTCGATCCTGTCCGTGCAGGACGCGACGCACGGTACCGTCTCACTCGACCAGGACGGCAATGTCGTGTTCACGCCGGATGCCAACTACAACGGCCCGGCGTCGTTCACCTACACGATCAGCGACGGTAACGGCGATACCTCGACCGCGGTGGTCAATCTGACGCTGAACCCGACCAACGATGCGCCGGTCGCGGTGGCGGACAGTTTCACGCTGAACGAGGATGCCGCGCTCACCATCGAGCCCGCCGATCTGCTCGGTAACGACGGCGATATCGACGGCGACACGCTGTCGATCCTGTCGGTGCAGGATGCGACACATGGCACCGTCCAATTGGTGGATGGCAAGCCGGTGTTCACACCCGCCGCCGACTTCAACGGCGAAGCGACCTTCACCTACACGATTAGCGACGGTAATGGCGGTACGTCGACTGCGGTGGTCAACCTGACCGTCAATCCGCAGAACGACGCGCCGGTCGCGGTGGCTGACGCATTCATCCTGAATGAAGATTCCGCGCTCACCATCGAGCCGGCTCAGTTGCTGGGCAACGACAGCGATATCGACAACGATACGCTGACCATCCTGTCGGTCCAGGACGCGACGCACGGTACCGTCTCACTCGACCAGGACGGCAATGTCGTGTTCACGCCGGATGCCAACTACAACGGCCCGGCCCAGTTCACTTACACGATCAGTGACGGCAACGGCGGTACCTCGACGGCGGTGGTCAATCTGACCCTGAACCCGACCAACGACGCACCGGTGGCGGTCAGCGACTCGTTCACCTTGAACGAAGACGCGGCGTTGAACCTCAATCCGGTTCAGCTGTTGGGCAACGACAGCGATCTCGACAACGATACGCTGACCATCCTGTCGGTCCAGGACGCGACCCACGGCACCGTCTCGCTCGATCAGAGCGGCAATGTCGTGTTCACTCCGGATGCCAACTACAACGGCCCGGCCCAGTTCACTTACACGATCAGCGATGGTAACGGCGGTACCTCGACGGCGGTAGTGACGCTGCGGGTCGATCCGGCTAACGACGCACCGGTGGCCGTGGCGGACAGCTTCACGCTGAACGAAGATGTGGCACTCACCATCGAGCCCGCCGGCCTGCTGGGCAACGACAGCGACCTCGACAACGATACGCTGACCATCCTGTCGGTGCAGGATGCGACGCACGGAACTGTCTCGCTCGACCAGGACGGCAACGTCGTGTTCACGCCGGCCGATAATTACAATGGCCCGGCGTCGTTCACCTACACGATCAGCGACGGCAACGGCGGCACGTCCACGGCGACGGTCAATCTGACGGTCGATCCGCAGAACGACGATCCGGTCGCGGTGAACGACATCGTTGCTGCGGTCGAGGACACGCCGATCCTCATCGATCCGGCGAACCTCCTGCGCAACGACAGCGATATCGATGGTGACGTGCTCACTGTCACTGACGTGGGCAGCGCGGTCGGTGGCACGGTCTCGCTCGTCGACGGCAAGATCCAGTTCGTACCCGCGCCCGACTTCAGCGGCGAAGCGAGCTTCAGCTACACGGTTTCGGACAGCCAGGGCGGCACCTCGACCGCGACGACGACCGTTGCCGTCGCCGCGGTCGCCGACGCGCCGACGCTGACGGTCACGGTTGCCGAAATTCCGGGCAGCAGCCAACCAGAGGATCTGTTCCCGACCATGCCCCACGATCTGTCGAACGTGGTGCTGTACGTGAACAACGGCGGCGAGATCATCAAGGTCAAGATCGACGACATCTCCGGTGGTGGCCGAGACGCCGATCAGTACCCGCTGCACAATTTCGTCGAGGCGCATTATCCGGGTGCCGAACTGGTCGCGGTGGCGATCAAGGCGGGCAACAATTGGCCGGGAGTGCCGACCCATAAGGGCGAGGGCCAGCTATTCATCCTCGACAACGACGCCACGGCGTCCTCGCTGCCCTTGTCGGCGAACTACGACGATACGTATCCCTTCAACACGGCTTTCAATGGTATCGATCCGGTTCCGGGCGGCAACGGCACGACCTTCGCCGTCAATATCGATACCGACCTGACCGATGCGGACGGTTCGGAAACCCTGTCGATTGTTCTCGGCAACATTCCGGCGGGAGTGACCTTCTCCGCCGGTGTGAATAACGGCGACGGGACCTGGACCCTGACTCCGGCTCAACTCAACGGCCTGACCATGAATGTGAGCGCGGGTGTGCCGGACGACTTCTCATTCTCCGTGACCTCGACCTCCACCGAGGCCAGCAACCAGGATTCGGCGAGCGTCAGCCTGAACGTCGGCGTCGGCGTCAATGTCGGCCCCGACGCCAACAATGACGTGGGCGCGCTCGATGAAGACGCCGCGCTGACGATGAACATCCTGGCGAACGATACGGACGGCGATGGCGATGCGGTCTATGTCGGCAGCGTGACGCAGCCGGCGCACGGTACGGTCACCATCAACGACGACGGCACGGTGACCTACACGCCGCACGCCAACTACAACGGCGCTGACAGCTTCACCTACACCATCTATGACGGCCAGGGTGGCAGCAGCACGGCAAGCGTGGCGTTGACGGTAAATCCGGTCAACGATGCTCCGGTTGCGGTGACCGATACGTTCGCCCTCAATGAAGACAACGCCCTGAACCTGAATCCGGCGCAGCTGCTGACCGGCGAGAACCAGGATCATGATATTGATGGCGATCCGCTCACCATCACGTCGGTCCAGGATGCGACGCACGGCCACGTCGAGATCGTCAACGGCCAGGTGGTCTTCACGCCGGAAGCCAATTATGCCGGCCAAGCCTCCTTCACCTACACGATCAGCGACGGGCAGGGCGGCACCTCGACCGCTGTGGTCAATCTGACCGTCAACCCGGTCAACGACGCTCCGGTCGCCGTGAATGATACGGGCACTCTGGACGAAGATGCGGACATCACCATCAACGTCCTCGCCAACGATACCGATACCGACAACGCGACCCTGTCCGTCTCGAGCGTGACGCAGCCGGCGCACGGCACCGTCGCGATCAATGATGATGGCACGGTGACCTATACGCCGATCGCCAACTACAACGGCGCCGACAGCTTTACGTATGTCGTAACGGATCCGTCGGGCGCGACCTCGACCGCGACCGTGAACCTGACGGTCAATCCGCTGAACGACGTGCCGGTGGCGGTCAACGACAGCTACGCGCTGGACGAGGACAATGCGGCCACCCTCGATGTGCTCGGCAACGACACGAATCCGGACGGCGGCCTGCTGACCATCAGCCAGCTCAACCAGCCCGCGCACGGTACCGTCACGCTGAACACCGACGGCACGGTGACCTATACGCCGGCGACCAACTACAACGGCGCCGACAGCTTCACTTATATTGTGACCGACGCCAGCGGCGATACCTCGCTCGCGACCGTCAGTCTCACCGTCAATCCGCAGAATGACGTGCCGGTCGCGTTCAACGACTCTAAGACGCTGGATGAGGACAGCTCGGCGATCATCGATGTGCTGGGCAACGATGTGAACCCGGATGACGGCGCGCTGACGGTCACGCAGGTCAATCCGCCTGCGCACGGTTCGGTCACGCTCAACACCGACGGCACGGTGACCTACACGCCGGAAGCCGACTATAACGGCGCCGACAGCTTCACCTACATCGTGACCGACGCCAGCGGCGATACTTCGCTCGCGACCGTCAGCCTCACGGTCAATCCGCAGAACGACGCACCGGTTGCGGTCGATGATACGTTCGTCCTGAACGAGGACAACGCCCTGAATCTGTCCCCGGCGCAGTTGCTCGGCAACGACGGCGACGTCGATGGCGATACGCTGTCGATCCTGTCGGTGCAGGATGCGACCCACGGCACGGTCACGCTCGATCAGGACGGCAACGTCGTGTTCACCCCGGACGCCGACTACAACGGCCCGGCGTCCTTCACCTACACGATCAGCGACGGCAACGGCGGCACCTCCACGGCAGTGGTCAACCTGACCCTCAATCCGCAGAACGACGCACCGGTCGCGGTCAACGACAGCTTCACGCTGAACGAAGACAACGCCCTCAATCTGTCCTCGGCTCAGTTGCTCGGCAACGACAGCGATATCGACAACGATACGCTGACGATCCTGTCGGTGCAGGATGCGACCCACGGCACGGTCACGCTCGATCAGGACGGCAACGTCGTGTTCACCCCGGACGCCGACTACAACGGCCCGGCGTCCTTCACCTACACGATCAGCGACGGCAACGGCGGCACCTCCACGGCAGTGGTCAACCTGACCCTCAATCCGCAGAACGACGCACCGGTCGCGGTCAACGACAGCTTCACGCTGAACGAAGACAACGCCCTCAATCTGTCCTCGGCTCAGCTGCTCGGCAACGACAGCGATATCGACAACGATACGCTGACGATCCTGTCGGTGCAGGATGCGACGCACGGCACCGTCTCGCTCGATCAGGACGGCAACGTCGTGTTCACACCGGACGCCGACTACAACGGCCCGGCGCAATTCACCTACACGATCAGCGACGGCAACGGCGGCACGTCCACGGCGGTGGTCAACCTGACCCTCAATCCGCAGAACGATGCCCCGGTTGCGGTCGATGATACGTTCGTTCTGAACGAGGACAACGCGGCCGTCATCAACCTTAAGGGCAATGATACCGACGTTGATGATACCAATGCCCAGCTGATCGTCGACAGCTTCACCCAGCCGGCGCACGGCACGGTCACCCTTAATGACGACGGCACGGTGACCTACACGCCGGCGGCCGACTATACCGGCGCCGACAGCTTCACCTACACGATCACGGATCCGTCCGGCTCGACATCGACGGCGACGGTGTCGCTTACGGTCAATCCGCAGAACGACGCGCCGGTGGTGCAGTCCTCGCCGGTCTTCTTCATGAACGAAGACGGCACGATCACCATCTCGACCGCGCAGTTCCTGCAGGGTGCGTCCGACATCGACAGTGCCGTGCTGAACATCACGGCGCCGACGGTTCCGGCGGAGCAGGGCACCATCACGGGCCCGGATGAGCAGGGCAACTACACCTTCACGCCGGCGGCCAATTTCGCGGGCGCGGTCACGCTGTCCTACAACGTGACCGACGGCGCGGCGAGCGTGGCACAGCACACCACGGTCAATATCGCGGCGGTGGCCGATGCTCCGGCACTGACCGTCACGGTCGGCGCGGGTACGGCGGTCGGCGGTGCGACGGCCGATACGACGCTCGGCATCGATGTCAATCCGACCCAGTACACCGATCCGGCGTCGTTCCAACAGACCGGCACGAACGCAGGCGATTCGATCGCGGGCGGTGCAGGCAACAATACGATCGCAGGCAGCGACGGCAATGATTCGCTGTTCGGAGACGACTCCTACGAGACGGAAAATGCCGGCAACGACACCATCAATGCCGGTGACGGCAAAGATTTCGTCGCCGGCGGCAAGGGTGACGACCAGATCAGCGGCGGCGATGGCGACGACACCATCGATGGCGACTTCGATTGGGATACGGCCGGCGGTAACGACATCATCAGCGGCGGCGACGGCAAGGATAACATCGACGGCGGCCGTGGCGCCGACCATATCATGGGCGGTAACGACGCGGACACCATCAACGGCGATTTCGGTTGGGAAACCGAAGGCGGTAACGATGTGATCGATGCCGGTTCGGGCAACGATACCGTCGTCGGTGGCCGTGGCGACGACCTGATCGCAGGCGGCGACGGCAACGACCGACTGGTCGGTGACTTCGAGTGGGAAACCGCAGGCGGCAACGATCAGATCAGCGGCGGCGCGGGCAACGATACGATTATCGGCGGTGTCGGCAACGACAAGCTGGCCGGGGGCGACGGCAACGACGTCATCTACGGCGATTACACCTACAATACCAACGGCGACGGCAATGACATCATCGCCGGCGGCAAGGGTAACGACAAAATCTACGGCGGCGGCGGCAACGACGTCGCGGTCTTCGCGGGCACGCGCGATCAGTACCAGATCACGCAGAACGGCGATGGCTCGTTCAAGATCAGGGATCTGGTCGTCGGCCGCGACGGCGAGGACAAGGTCTATGACGTCGAAACCTTCCGCTTCGCGGACGGCGATGTGTCGTCCTCCGATCTGCTGTCCGGCGGGGGCGGCGGCGTGTCCACCGGCAGCGGCATCCAGTATCCGCTGAATATCGCGGCGGCGCTCACCGATACCGACGGTTCGGAAAGCCTGTCGACGATCCGTATCGACATGTCGACCATCCCGGCCGGCACGATCTTCAGCGCGGGCACGCTGAGCGGCAACACCTGGATGCTGACTCCGGCGCAATTGTCGGGGCTCACCATGACGGTCCCGACCAACACGCCCGCGTTCAACCTGAACGTCAGCGTGACCTCGACCGAAGCCTCCAACGGCGATGCCAAGACGACGACTGTTTCGATCGGCGTCGGCACCACCAACCAGGGTCCCGTGGCGGTTGCCGACAGCGCGGCGACCAACGAGGACGGCGCGGTCACCTTCGCGCCGCTCGCCAACGACACCGATGCCAACGGCGATGCGCTCACCATCACTTCGGCGAGCCTGCCGTCCGACGTCGATGCGTCCGTGACCATCAACAGCGACGGCACGCTCACCTTCGCGCCGGGTCCGTCCTACAACGCCATGGCGGCGGGTGAGACGGCGACAGTGGCGGTCACCTACACGGTGTCCGACGGCCACGGCGGCACCTCCACGGCGGTCGCGACGGTGACCGTGACGGGCACCAACGACGGCCCGGTTGCGATCGACAGCAGCTTCACGCTGAACGAGGACAATCCGCTCATCATCGCGCCGTCGACGCTGTTCGGCGATGTCACGGATATCGACAGCCCGACCAGCGGCTTCTCGATCATCGGCGTCGGTGACGCGACGCACGGCACCGTGCAGATCGTGGACGGCCAGGTGAAGTTCGTACCCGAAGCCGACTACGCGGGCGAAGCCTCCTTCACCTATACGGTGAGCGACGGCAACGGCGGCACTGCGGCGGCGACGGTCAACCTGACCATCGATCCGCAAGGCGATCTGTCGCTCGTCGCGTCGAACGTTACGGCCCAGGAAGACGTGCCGATCAATCTCGGCCTGTCGTCCAGCTCGATCGTGATCTCCGACACCGACGGTTCGGAATCCGCCGATGCCATCAAGCTTACCTTCGCCAACCTGCCCCAGGGCGCGGTGGTGAACGGGGCGACGTGGAGCGCAGCGGCGGGGGCCTATCTGGTGACCTCGGCGGCGGCCCTGTCCAACGTCACGGTCATTCCGCCGGCCGGCTGGAACGGCCAGTTCACAACGACCCTCACGGTCACGACCAACGAAGGCGGCGCCCAGTCACAGAACTTCACCGTCACCGCGAACCCGGTGAACGATGCGCCGATCGTCACGTCTTCGCCGGCCTTCACGGTCAACGAAGACACGGCCATCATCATCACCAAGGCCCAGCTGCTGGCCGGCGCCTCGGATGCGGACGGCGATACGCTGTCGGTGCAGAACCTGATGGTTCCGGCGAACCAAGGCACGCTGAGCGGTCCGGACGCCAACGGCGATTACGTCTTCACCCCGGCGGCCGACTTCTCGGGCTCGCTGAGCCTGAGCTACAAGGTCTCTGACGGCGCGGCCGCGGTAAACCAGACCGCTTCCGTGGCGGTGACGCCGGATGCCGACGCGCCGGACCTGTCGGCGACGGTGGCGATCGACCACATCGTTCCGACCGCGACGGCCATTCCGTTCAGCGCCACGCTGTTGGAGCAGATCCAGGCCGGTCACACGGTCACGATCTCGGGCGTGCCGGACGGCGCCATGCTCTCGGCCGGAACGCACAATGCCGACGGCACCTGGACCCTGACGGGCGCCCAGGTCCACGCCGGTGTGACCATTACGCCGTCGGGCGCGTCGGATGCCGACTTCGACCTCGGTGTGACTGTGACCAACCCGTCGGGTGGTTCGCAGACGCTGATCAATGCCAGCTTCAATTCCGGTTGGAATGGCTTCGGCTATGTCGACGACGCCTTCGATACGAACCAGACCGGCAAGGCGAGGAATCTGGAGGACGGAGAGCGCACCTCCCACGGCGGCTACGGCTATTCCGGCGGCCTCGTAATGGAGCTGGGTAACGACGATAGCGGTCAGTCCGTCAGCAACATGTCGGCCGGTTTCACGACGACCGTGCATGCCAATGCGGCCGGCGACGGTTCCATCACCTTCAAGTACAAGATGGACCGTCCGTCCGATTTCGAACACAACGAATATGCCGAAATCCGCGTGGCGATCGACGGCGAACTCGTCACCTTCAACGGCCATGATTACATCATGCGTGATTACGGCAGCACCGACACCGGTTGGGTGACGGTCACTGTTCCGCTCGGCGATCTGTCGGCCGGCAGCCACGAGGTCACGATCGGCGGGTTCCAGAACGCGCGCACGGAATCGGACGAAGTCACTACAATCGCGTTCGACGATATCAGCATGACGATCTCGGGCGGTTCGACCAACGTGGCGACGGCGTCGATGAACTTCGCGCCCTCCGCGACGAGTAAGGTCTACGACGTCAACATCGCCGCGGCCCTGAACGATACGGACGGCTCCGAAGTCCTGTCGATCACGGTCGGCGATGTGCCGGCCGGCGCAACGTTGTCGGCCGGTATCAAGAATCCGGACGGCACCTGGACGCTCACTCCGGCGCAACTCGACAACCTGGAGATGACGGTTCCGGGCTCCGTGGTGGGCGACTTCAGTCTGTCCGTGGTGGCGACATCGACCGAAACGGCCAACGGTGACATGGCGAGTACGACGGTTTCCGCGACCGTGACCGTGCCGGTGATCGATACCACCGCGTCGGCTCCGACGGTCACCGTTTCGGCGGCGTCCGGCCTGGAAGACGAAGCGATCGCGCTCGATATCGCAGCGGCGCTCACCGATACCGATGGCTCGGAATCCCTGGCTATCACGATCTCGGGTGTGCCGGACGGCGCGATGCTGTCGGCGGGTACCTTGAACGCCGACGGCACCTGGACGCTCACTCCGGCCCAGCTTTCCGGATTGACCGTCACGGGGGCGCCGGATTCGGATGACGACTTCACCCTCGCGGTGACGGCGACATCGACCGAAAGTGACGGCGGTGCCACGGCGGTAACGACCAAGACCATGGCGGTCCATGTCGGTGCGGTCGCGGACCTGCCGGAACTGTCGGCAACGCTCGGCGCGCCGTCGATCGTCACCACCGGCGGCTCGACCACCAACGTGACCATCGCCAGCAGCAATGTGATGAGCACGAACAACGGCTTCACGGTCACGGCCAGCATGCTGAACCGCGATGGCAGCCTGTCCGAGGCGTCCTCGTCCAATATCGCCATCCACACGAGCAGCCCGGCCGGTTTCGGCGTGTCGGGTGCGTCGTCGGGCGATGATGAGGAAATCGGCCGTGCCTCCAATCGCGGCAGTTCCGAACAGCTCAACGTCCAGTTCGGTAACGACGTCAGCTCGGCGAAGGTCACCTTCGCCTGGTTGTCCACCTCCGAACAGGCCAGCTACAAGCTGTATGACAACGGCGTGCTGGTCGGTTCCGGCACGATCACGGGCCGGACCGACAACATCGACCCGGCGGTCACCCTGCGGGCGGACAACAACGTCCCGTTCGACAAGATCGTGTTCACCGCTCCGGGCGCGGACGACGACTACCTGATCAACGCCATCAGCTTCACCAAGGTCACCGGCGGTACCTCGACGGTGCAGTATCCGCTCGACGTCCAGGCCAACCTGACCGATCTGGATGGTTCGGAAACCCTGTCGATCAAGCTTGGCGGAATCCCGTCGAACGTGACGCTGTCGGCCGGCACCAAAAATGCCGACGGCACCTGGACGCTGACCCCGGACCAGCTCGACGGGCTGACGATGAACGTCCCGGCCAACCAGGCGAGCGACTTCCAGCTTAGCGTTTCGGCGACCTCGACCGAAGCCGACGGCGGCGATGCCAAGACGACGACGCTGCAGATCGACGTGGCGGCGACCGACGTCGTGGCGTCCGCACCGGTCCTGCAGGTGCAAGCGGCCTCGGGCTACGAGGATAAGGCGATCGCGCTCGATATCGCAGCGGCGCTCGCCGATACGGACGGCTCGGAAACCCTGAGCGTCACGATCTCGGGCGTGCCGGAGGGTGCGACCTTGTCCGCCGGTACGCACAACGCCGACGGCACCTGGAGCCTGACCAAGTCTCAGCTCAGCGGCCTGACCATCACACCGGCGGACGATTCGAGCACCGACTTCAGCCTGACCGTGGTCGCTGAGTCGACCGAAAGCCTGGGCGGTGCCACGAGCACGACGACCGCCACCATCCCGGTGACGGTGGCCGGCGTCGCGGATCTGCCGGAGCTCAGCGTGTCATCCTCGCTGATGGCCACGAACTATGCCGCGGTCCCGGTCAGCCTGAACACGACGGTGCTGAACGCGATCGAGCCGGGCTATACGGTGACGATCTCGAACGTGCCCACGGGCGCGGTCCTGTCGGCCGGCACCGACAACGGCGACGGCACCTGGACCGTTCCGGGCTCCGCCGCCGGCACGCTCACGATCACGCCGCCCGCCAACTACGCAGGCTCGCTGAACCTGGGTGCTGCGGTGGTCAACCCGAACGGCGGAAGCCACACGGAGATTTCGACCAACTTCAACTACGGCAGCAGCGGCTTCTGCTATGAGGATGGCGTCTTCGGCGGCAGCGGCTATACCTCGAAAGCCGATGGCGAGTGGGACGATGACGCCGGCGTCTACGGTAACGGCGGTCTCGAATTGAAGCTGGGTGGCGACGACCACAACGGCACGATGTCGGGCGGCTTCTCCAAGCAGTTCACGACGTCGGGCACGGGTACCGGCACCCTGACCTTCAAGTACAAGGTCGATGCTGATGACATCGAGTCCAGCAGCGATGAATATGCCCGCGTGATGGTCGCCATCAACGGCGACACCAAGGGGACCAACGGCCATAGCTACGTGGCGTCGATCTCGGGTTATGAAACCGGCTGGATCACTGTGACCGTCGATCTCGGCATGTTGTCGGCCGGCACCAACACCCTGACGATCGGCGGTTTGCTGACCGAGGCCGACAACGATAATGACGACGTCCAGATTTACTTCGACGACCTGTCGCTCAATGTCACGGGCAGCCCGGCCGACGTCGCGAGCCAGAGCGGCATCCATCCGGATCTGTCGGTAGTTTCGGTGACCTATGATCTCGATATCGCGGCGTCGCTCGCCGACGCTTCGGGCGAAAGCCTGCAGGTGCAGCTCGGCGACATCCCCTCGGGTGTCACGCTCAACCACGGTACGCTCGCCGACGGCGTGTGGACGGTCACTACGTCGGATCTCGACGATCTGACCATGACCGTGCCGCAGGATACGCCGGCGTTCGAGCTCTCGGTTAGCGCGCAGTCCACCGACAGCGACGGCAACGACGTCGCGGTCATCACCAAGACGGTCGATTATTCCGATCATCTGGGCCTTGCCGGCGACGATGCCCTCACGGGAACGTCGGATGCCGACACCGTGTATGGCGGTGCGGGCAACGACACCATCACCGCCAACGCGGGCGCCGACACGATCTGGGCCGGCAGCGGCAACGACACGGTCAATGCCGGCGACGGCAACGACATCGTGCACGGCGGTGCGGGCACGGATCTCCTTTATGGCGGCTCCGGCAACGATTACATGCTCGGCGGTCAGGGCAGCGATATCATCTATGGCGATGCCGGCAACGACATCATCATCGGTGGCGAGGGCAACGACACGCTCTACGGCGGCGAGGGTGCGGACACGTTCGTCTTCAACCTCGGTGACGGCATGGATACCGTCATGGGCTTCCAGGACGGCGATCAGCTGACCTTCAACGGGATCAGCCTGAACGACGGCGACCAGGTCGGCATCACGGCCAACGGCGATGACGTCGTGATCACCATCATCGGCCAGGACGGCACGCAGGGCAGCGAAGTCACCTTGCACGATGCCGCAGCGGGCATGAGCGACATCCAGAAGGAGCACATCTCCGACGGCTACTCGATCACGGATACCGGTGACGGGGTGACCGTGGTGGTCGACCAGAACTCATAGGGTTCCGGATCGCCTGATGAACGGACAAGGGCTGCACCGAAGGGTGCGGCCCTTTTTCTTTTAGGGTTTGTTGTTGCCTTTAAGTTCAACCGTCGTGCCCCCGCTTTATGCGGGGCATCCATAAGTCGTTTCGCAAGAACGTCCACCGCTTAGATATGTTTGTGCGTCAAGCATGGATGCCCCGCCCTCAGCGCGCTTGCGCGCGGTAAACCGCGCGTGGCCGGGGCCTGACGACCTAGTCTACGGCGGAGCCTTACTGCCTACGCAGGAAGTGTGCCCACTTGATGGCGCCGCCGCGGTTCTCCAGATGGTTCAGGAGCGCGGTGACGACGCGGCGGTCATAGATGGTTCCGGACTCACGCAGCAATTGCGCGGTGGCTTCCTCCAGCGCCAGACCGGTCGTGCCGTCACGCGGGCAGGTGAGCTCGACAAAGGCGGTGGCTACCGCAACGATGCGCGACGTCAGCAGGATGTTCTCGCCCGCCAGCTTCTGCGGGCCCGTTCCGTCCACCCGTTCTTCCGACTGGCGGATGGTTTCGACCACCGGGCCTTCGAAATCGATGCCCTGCAGCAGGTTGGCGCTGGTGATGTAGGCGGTGGATAGCGCTTTGCGGTTCGCCTCATCCAGCGTGGCGACCGGCTTGCCCATCAACTCAGGCGGAATATAGAGACTACCCAGGTTCTTGAGATTGCCCGCGAAGGCGGCAGTGTCGATGTCCTTACGTTCAAGTTCCAGCTCTTGCGCGATGGCGCGCGCAACATCGCCCGCATCGCTGGAGCGCGAATCCGACGACGGGTCACGCTTATCGACCACGGTAGCGAGCGTGGTGACCAGCTGTTTCAGCCGCGCTTCACTCTTCAACTGCTCGCGCGAGAATTCCGTGATGTCGTCCATGATCATCAGCACGCCCGGCGGATGGTCGCGGTCGCCACGCAGTGGGATGTGGTCGGATTTGACGATCTGCATCTCGTCGCCATCTTCGAAGCGCTGCACGAAGGAACGTCGGGCGAGACGCACCGAGTCCGGCGTCTTGGCCTCTTCCAGATCGGCGAAGTTCTTCAAGATATCCTTGTTCACGTCGGCGTAGAACTTGGCCTTCACCGGGCCCATCACACCCGCCATCTTCTTGCCCATCATGTCCTCAGGGCTGATGCCGGCCGCCTTGGCGGCGGGTTCATTGGAGAAGGTGTAGGTCGTGGTACCGTCGACCGCGACGATATGGGTCGGTTGGCTATTGGTGATGACGCGCATGAATTTGGAGATGTTCTCGAAGCGCTCCGACGAGATGCGGAACTTCTCGGCCGCCGCCGCGGCGCGCAAGCTGGTGCCGTGGCGCCAGACGGCGATCATGGCGACGGTAACGCCGACGATGATCAGGATGAACACGATCAACAGGTTGCGCAGGCGCGATTCGTTGGCTTCCAACGCCTCGGAGCGGTCGATCTTGCGCACCAGCACCCACGGCACATCGGCAATGGCGCGGCTGACCACCAGGACCTCGTTGCCGGCATAGTCGCGCTTGACGGCGAAACCGCCCGGCTTGTCGATGGCGAAGGCATCGGCCAGTTCCGGCGTGTCGAACGCCATGGTGCGGCTGAGCGCGGCCGCGCCGTCGGCGAGCGGGGTCAGGTATTCGATCGTGTTGTCGACCTTGCGCACCAGATAGGTCTCGGCCGTCTTGGCGGTGTCGCCCGGCTGCTTGAGCAAGCCGAACAGATCGTCGCCGATCACACGGATGCCGACTGCGACGCCGATCCCTTTGGACCCCTCATCAGCCTGCACGCCATAGATGGGCAGCGCGAAACCGGCGGTAGGCAGGTTGGTAGCGCCTTTGTACATGTCGATCACGGTGGGCGTGCCGTTGAGCGCGGTGGCGATGCCGGTGCGCAGCTTGCCGGTGAGCGGCGGCATGGACGGCGTGATGACCAGCGGCTTGCCGTCCGCGTCGGTCAGTGCCAGGCCGGCGACGCCGGTCTTTTCCACGTTGGAATTGATCTCCTGGCTCTGGGCCAGCGGCGGGCCGAAGCCGGTCTTGTCGGCGACCGCGATCAGCAGGTTGCGGAGATATCCGAGCGAGGCGGCGGCATCGGTCACCTTGCTGGCGTCGCCCTGGGCCTCGCTGATTTCCGACAGATAAAGCTGGAGCGAGGCGTTTTCGGTGAGATCGCGGATGATCGCGAAATTGTACTGCACCCAGTCATTGATGGCGGCGACCCGGCTGTCCGCGACGATACCGAGGCGGATCTGCCATTCGTTCAGGGCACGCTGGCGTTCGTCCTCGACGAAACGGAAGGAGAAGAACACACCGGCCGCGATGACGACGATCAGGACCGCGATCCCGATGGCGACGATCCGGTTGACCTTACCTTTAGGAGTCGAGTCGGCCGCCTCCTCGTCCAGATCACGCTTTGGTTGGTTCTGGGATGACTGATCCGCCATTATCTGCTCGCAGGATTGAGAGCGCCCCCCGGCGCATCGCGGGCAAAATTTAAGCTATTGATATTTCGAAATAAAGATCGTTTTACCCCAATGTCCCGACGATCCTCGCATCGCGTGACCACGCTCACAGACCTTTCTCGGTCACAGGTGGCATGATAGAAAATCGGCGGGGCCTCGGGGCTTAAATCGTGGGCAGAATTCTCCTCATAGTGGCATATTCGGCACTGGTGACCGGTGCCTGGGCGCCGGACGCATCCGCCCAATCGCGCCGTCCCGTCGGCGGCGCGGGTGCGGTTGGTGCCGCCGCCGCGGCTGCGGCGGCGCCTGCCTCTTCGGCCGCCGCCCAGCTGCGGAAGATGAGAAAGGCGCACGAGACGTCGAACCATTTGTTGTTCGGCACCGAAGAAACCCAGTCCGAGAATTTCCAGCCGTTCGAGAAGTGGGTCGGCGCAGTCGACAAGATGTCCAAGGAGCGTCAGAACCTCGAGCAGTTCAAGGTGCGCTTCAAGAAGTGGCTCGAACCGCTCGATGCCCTTCGCGACAAGGACAAGATGACCCAGATCAACGAGGTCAATAAACTGATGAACCAGGCCGACTATGTGCAGGACCAGGTCAATTGGGGCATCAGCGACTATTGGGCCTCGCCCGGCGAATTCCTCGCCAAGTTCGGCGATTGCGAGGACTACGCCATCGCCAAATACATGGCGCTCAAATATCTCGGCTTCCCGGCCGATCACATGCGCGTCGTCGCGGTGAAGGACCTCAACCTCAAGGTCGGCCATGCGATCCTTGCGGTCTATTTCGATGATCACATCGAGATCCTCGACAACCAGATCAAGATCGTCGTGGATTCGCGCAAGATTCGCCACTACGAGCCGGTCTATTCGATCAACGAGAAGGCATGGTGGCGTCACCGCGCCAACAGGTCGGTCCCGACGGGATAATGATCGTGCAGGCCGCGCGGGATGCTTCGGTTGGCGCGCGGGCTATTTTTTGAATCTGAAGCGGCTGAACTGGAAGCGCTGGTCCGAACCCCAGGGCGTCTTGTGCGTCTCGCTCATGTCATCGAGCAGGGCGAAGTCCGTGCCCAGGAATTCGGCCAAGGTGGCGGGCGAATAGCGCTGCACGACGAGGCCGCTACATTTCTCCGGCCCGTCGAGGGCGAATGATCCGATGATGGCAAGCCCGCCCGGCTTCAGCCCCTGTTTCAGCGCGGCGAGATAGGCCGCGCGGTCCGTGTCCGCCGTCAGGAAATGCAGCACGGCGCGATCATGCCAAACGTCGTAGCGCGTCTGTGGCATCCAGCGTGTGATGTCGGCCTCGATCCAGGTGACCTTGCCTGCGCGCACGCCCAGCCGCGCTTTCGCCGCCTCCAGCGCGTGGGCTGAGACGTCGAGGACCGAAACGTCCGAATAGCCTTCGTCCAGCAGGCCGTCGACGAGGCGCGAGGCGCCGCCGCCGATATCGACGATCGCGCTCGCAGGCGTGACGCCGCCATGATCGATCAGCTTCAGCGAGGTTGTGGCGGTTTCCTGGAACCAGCTCACCTCGTCCTCGGCTTTGGTCGAATAGACCTGTTCCCAATGGAGCTTGCGTTCATGAACGTCCATGCGCCGTCTCCGGTGTGAAGCAACAAGGCTAGATATGTTTTGTGACGGTTTGTGCAGGCCGGGCCAACCGAACCATCGGGCTACATATAAACAAAAAGGCCGGGATTTCTCCCGGCCTTTCCGCTGGTCCGTGGAACCAGTTTTACTTCGAGGCGGCGACGCCGTTCTGGATGATGTTCTCGGCGAACTTCTTGAATTCGTCGGCCTTCATCAGGCGCTTGTTCACCAAGCCCCAATCCTTCACCGCCATCAGGATTTCCATGGCCTGTTCGTCGGTGAAACGGATCTGCGCCTTGGACAGCCAATCCTTGATGTTGTCGATGCCGGAACCCTTGCCGACGACGGCCTCGGGCGATTTCAGGCCAACCATGCTCGGGCGGAACGGCACGCAGGTGGTCAGGTCCTTCTCGCCGCAATTGAGCAGCCAGGTCGCGATGATGCCGGATTCGATCTTGAACAGATCGTCGCCGACGATCGGACGGTTGCGCGGAACGACCGCGCCCGAAACTTGCTGGACGAGATCGGCCAGCGACTTCAGCTTCTCCGTCTTGATACCGCAATCGACGTTATAGAGCGTGAGCAGCGCCATGACGGTTTCTTCCATCGGCACGTTGCCCGCGCGCTCGCCCAGGCCCAGCACGGTGGACTGGATGACTTCGACGCCTTCGGCGACGGCCATGATGGTGTTCGCCACGCCGAGGCCGAAATCCATGTGGAAGTGGGCTTCGAGCGGGGTGTTGGGGAAACGCTCGCGGACCGCGCGCACGAAGAACGGCATCGCGTGGACCGAGGTGACGCCCATCGTATCGACGAGGGCGAGGCCGTCCATATGGCCTTCCTTCGCGACCTTCTCGATGAGGTCGATCACCCACTTGAGTTCCGAACGGGTGAAGTCGATCGGGAAGAAGACGACTTCCAGGCCCTGATCATGGGCGTATTTGGTCGATTGGATCGACAGGTCGATGGCGCGTTCCAGCTCCCAGCGGTAGCCCTTCTCGATCAGGTGCTTGGAGGCGGGAACTTCCATGACCACGCCGCCGACGCCGGCATCGACCGCGCGCTTCACGTCGTCGACCATGCAGCGGGCGAAGGAGTAGATCTTGGGGCCGAGATTGCGCTTGGCCAGATCGCTGACGACCTTGGCGTCGTCCTTGGAGACGACGGGCATGCCCGCTTCGATGCGGTGCACGCCGGCTTCGGCCAGCGCCTCGGCGATGCGGATCTTGTCGGCGTAATTGAAGGCGAGACCTGCCTGCTGTTCGCCGTCGCGCAGGGTCACGTCGTGGATCTTAACCTGTTTGGGAAATTTCCAATCCTTGGTGACTTCGGGTTCGAAATTCCACGGGCTGGTGTGCCAATTCTCAGTCAGCCACGGCGTATTGGTCATAAGGCATGCTCCTTGGGATTCGGTGGGCCGGCGGAATATGGCGGCCAGCCTCGTCAGAGGCGCCGAATGTAGGAGAGCCATCGGCCCCCGTCAAACGCCCGGATCGGCATGGAAATCCGATCTCAAAACGGGCCTGAACCGGGCCGCTGGGCGGCCCAAGGCGCGGCCCAAGGCAGCGTCGGACGCCCTTTTCAGGCTACCGAGATGACCTCCAGCGTAGCCATCGCCTTGGGCGCCATCCCGGCGGCGTTGAGCGCGTCCTGAAGCTTCTTGGCGACCTCGTATTTGGCGCGCGCCACGTCGGCCGTCTTGACCCAGAACGAGGCCTCGAACGTCACCTTATCGTCGCTCATCTCATGGATCAGGATGGTGGGCGTGGGGTCCGCGAGCGAGATGGGATCGTCCTCCAGGACCTTTTCGATGATCGCTTGCGCCTTGGCGCAGTTGTCGTCGGGCCCGACCTCCGCCATCACCTGGACGCGGCGGGTATCGTTGACCGAGAAATTGCGGATCCACTGTCCCCAGATCAGGCCGTTGGGCACGATCGTGTGAACATTCTCCGGCGTTGCCATTTCCGTGAAAAACAAATTCACCTCTTTCACGGTGCCGTGGATGGCGCCCGATTCGATCACGTCGCCCGCGCGGAAGGGGCGGAAGATCAGGATCATGATGCCGGCCGCGATATGGCTGAGCGTGCCCTGCAAGGCGAGGCCGATGGCGAGGCCGGCGGCGCCGATCACGGTCAGCAGGCTCGCCGTCTCGATGCCGAACTTGTTGAGCACCGCGATGACGGTGAGCGCGATGACGACGTATCTGACGAGGCTCGCTGCGAAGGTCACGAGCATGGGATCGACATAACGCATCTGGCCGAAGGCGCGGCGCACGAGGTGCGAGGTCCAGCCCGCCATCCACAGGCCGATCAGCAAGATGATGAAGGCCCCGATCACCGAGATCCCGTATTGGGTGATCAGGTTGAGCGTATTGGTCAGGACCGGCTGGACCTCAGCCGATACGCCGCGGAACGTTTCATCCATGGAATGTTGCTTTCACGCGAGTCGAACAGGGCCGGCACTCTGCCAAATTTGCGCGCGCCGGTCACTCACTGACGACGGTTTGGCTGGCGCCAATCAATTCACGATCGGTTGCGCGACGATCCACAGACTCACCATGGTATAGCCGACCATCAGCACCAGCATCGGGACCTGCGATAGCAACGCCGCGCGTCGCGTCGCGAACAGCCGAACCGCTTCGACATGGGCGAGATAAACCGCCGCCACATGGCCGAGCACGATCGCCGTGACCGAGAAGAACCACAAGAATTCGGCGTTCATCACGCTCAGGTCGGGGCGATATGCGGCCGTGCCGAACAGGTCCCAGCCATAGCCGAACGGGTCGGAGATCAGCGCGAAGACGTTCTGTCCCTCGAATATTAGCAAAGATAGATAATGCGCGAGGTGATAGGCGATCGCGATCGGCACGATGGAATAAACGAAGCTGCCGGCGATCGTGGCGAGCGAATGCGTGCCGCCGCCTGCGCGTCGCACCAGCATGGCCACGATCAGGTAAGCCGTGATGAAGATCAACGGGACGGCGGCAAGTCCGATGGTCGATACGATGGGCACGGCGATGGAGCCCAGTCCCTGCAGCGGCTCGAACAATGCCAAGGCCAAGGTCTGGAACAGTTCGGTTTCGGTGAAGCCGTCATAGGTGACGGTGGCGAGCATCAGGATGATGAAAGCCATCTCGGAAAAGCTGGCGGGCTGTTCCGCGATCAGGCCGACGGCGGGCGGGCGCAGCCGCAACGCGCCCTCTTTCCATTCGAAGATGCCGAAGCGGGCAAACAGGCCGAAGACGATGACGAAGACGCCACCGTTCTTCGCCCAGGCCTCGCGGCCGAACACGTACATGCCGCCCCAGGTGAGGATAGTGAATGCAACGAGCGCGGTGGCGACCTGGGTGGGCACGCCAGATCCCGGCCAATTGAGCTCCAGCCAGGCGAAGACGAACAGTTGCGCGAAGGCGGGCCAGGTACCGAGCCAGGCGGGATAGGCGAGATCGAGTGTCCGCACACCTATTCTTTGGCCCAAACGTTCCGCCCAGGCGAAGATGATGCGCCACGGATTGATGAGCGCCCAGACATTGCCGAGAAACGCGGAGGCATAGCTGATGCCGACCCAGGCGATCACCCAGACCATCACGATGCTGATGTTCCTGTACGGGTTCTGCGCGCCGATATAACCGGCGACGATCGTCAAGATGAACACGAAGGCGGCGAAGATGCGGATCGCGCCGGTCAGGATCGGGAAGGTGCGGCGCGTCACGACGAGGCTGGGATAGGTCCCGACGCGGCCGTGCGGCCGCAGGAAGATGGCCGTGATCACGAACGACAGCGCCACCACGGCGCCGCCGCCCCAGATGAAATAGTCGAGCGGCAGCGGCAGGTCGTAGCGCATGCCGAAGCCGTGCGCGTGCGCCGCACCGGGAGCGAGCGCGATGAGCGCGGTCAAGAGGGCGAACACGTGGAGCATTCTATTTTGGCAGGACTTCGAGATAGAGGATCGCCGGTGCGTGGCCGGGCGATGCCTTGCCCGTATCGGATCCGGAAGCGGAAATGTGCTCTTCCATCGGAAAGCGGCCTGTCGCGCGCGCGGTGAAATTGAAGATCGCGGGCGCGTCCGGCGCGGCGGTGCGTTCGAGGTCGTAACCGTGCAGATGCAGGGTGATCGTGCGGTCGCTGTTGATGCGCAAGCTCACCTCGTCATCGCGCTTTACCCGGATCGTGCGTTCGCCCGCGACCTTGCCGCCCTTCAACGTGACCTCGATGGAGGCGGGTGCTTGCGCTTGGGTGACAAAGGATTGTTCAAGAGGTGCGGCCGTCGACAGGAACAGGGCGGTCGCAAGCGCGAGCATTGGTCAACTCCGAGCCAATTCTTTGACCAGCGGCGCGATGCCGATGCGCTCACGCGCGGTGCCGAATATGGATTCGATGCCGAGCGCGGTCTCGATCAATTCGCGGTCGCGTCCGCCTGCTGCAATCAATTGCAGGCCCACCGGCATGCCGTGATCGTCCAGTCCGACCGGCAGGCTGATGGCGCACAGTCCCAGGATGTTCACCGGGCTCGCATTGGACAGCACGGTCGCGTTGACGGTGCGGTAGGCATCCCACGTGCCGAGATCGGCCATGCGCGGCGGCGTGACTGGCACCGTCGGCACCAGCAGCGCGTCGAACGCGCCGAGGCGCGTATTGGCGGTCTCAGCCAGACGCGAGATTTTCGTGCGCGCCTTGATGTAGGCGGTGGCCGATCCGGCACGGCCATCTTCGAGCCGCTGTTTCACATACGGATCGAGGGTCGCGATCCAGTCCGGGAAATCGGATTGCAGGCTGGCATAAGCCTCGGCGGCGACGATGGCGCCGTCGGTCAGTGCCTGGGGCGCCTCGCTCGCTTCGGGCAGGGCGTTGTGCTGCAGCAGGCTGCCTGCCTTGGCGATCTCGTCGATGGCACCTTGGACGATGCGCGTGATATCGGGGCTGCAGCGGTCCCAGAAATAATTTCTGGTGACGCAGAGGCGCAGGCTTTTGACCGGGCGCGGTTCGATCTTGGGAGGAGGGGCATCGGTCGACGGCCGGCCCGGCAGGCGTGCCTCGATGGCGGCAAACGCGAAGGCTGCGTCGGCAACGCTGCGGGTCAGGATCCCGGCGGTGTCCAAACTGTACGACAGCGGCACGATGCCCTCGGTAGGCCAGCGGCCATAGGTGGTCTTGAGGCCGACCGTGCCGGTGAGCGCGGCGGGCACGCGGACCGAGCCGCCGGTATCTGAGCCCAGCGCCACCAGGGCGGAGCCTTCGGCCAGGCTGACCCCGGCGCCTGAACTGGAACCGCCAGGTGCCCTGTGGTCTTTGGCATCCCACGGATTGACCGGGGCGCCCCAATGCGGATTGACCCCCAAACCGCCATAGGCGAATTCGACCGTGTGGGTCTTGCCGGTGATCACGCCCATCTGGGCCGTCACGGCGGTGACCACCGGCCCCTGGCGTTCCCAGGCGGGCGGTAGGCGCTTGGGCGTGCCGGCATAGGTGGGATAGCCGCGGACCGCATAGAGGTCCTTGATGGAGACCGGAATGCCCTGGAGCGGTCCGCGATCTTCGCCGCGGGCGAAGGCGGCGTCAGCCTCATCGGCGCGGCGCCGCGCTGCTTCGGCATCCCAGGCCTTGTAGGCGTGCAGGCGTTCGCCAAACTGTTCGTGGCGCGCGATGGCAGCCTCGGCCAGGTCGCGTGCCTTGAGCTTGCCCGCACGCAGGGTGGCCGCGATTTCGGCGATCGGCCGATCGATCCAGTCAGTCATGCTGCAACTTTAGCGGGCCAATAGGAAATGTCAGGGAGAAAAAGTCAGACGTTCGCGTTCCGGTGAGTGGAGCCCTGGTGGTTCGGGGTAATAGCGGCGGCCTTAAATAGCAGGGAATAACAGGGCGCTCCGGTGATTTTCGTCATAGTTTCCACCCCGCCGATAGCGCTAGAATCGAAGCAAGAGAGGTTCAGTATGACGACCGATCGGGATCTTCAGGCCAAGATCGACGCCCTGCGCACATCGTTCACGGCCGGGCTGGCGACACGCTTCAGCGAAGTGGACGGCGCTCTCGACGCGATCTTGCCGGGGCTGCCGCTTGCCGGGCAGTCGGCGCCCATAACGACCATCCTGGAACACGTCCACAAGATCGCGGGCTCCGCCGGCACATTCGGTTTCGGCGATATGGGCGCCATCGCGTCGCAGGCCGAACAATTGTGCGAGCGCATCCAGAAGAATCAGCACGGCGATGACGAGGACGCGCTGCGCGCACTGCGCGGCATGATCGCCGACATCCACGCTGAGGTGGAATGATGACCGGGCCGAAGGATGATGGTTCGGATCGCGTGATCATGAGCGGCGGTTCCGCATCGCTGCACGACGCTTTCCAGCGCGATGTGATGCGCCTGTTGGAGAATACCGGCATCTCGGACGAGGACCGGCTGCGCATCCTCAGCAACACGACCTGCCCGTGCTGCGGTGGCAGCGCCTCGATGGTCGTGCCGCTCGAGAAAGTTCCGCCGAAAAAGGCCTAACGAGCGCTCCGCAGCTTGGCTGTCTCGGCCGTATCCACCTCAAACGTCGCGGGATCGAGGACGACGCCGTAATCGCGCCGCGCTGCCTCCACGCTCACATAGCCCTGGCGCACATCTTCTTGCACGCGCGCCACCTCGCGTTCGAACGGATCGCCGAAGCCGCCGCCGCCGCCGGAGCGCAGGATGAAGGCTTCCTCCGGCTTCAGTTGCGCGAGCAGAACCTTCGCGTTGGCGAAGTCGTCCTTCATCTTGCCGTTGAGTTCGAGCGCCACGCTATTGCCCATCGCTTCGCCGCCGCCCGCTAGGCCCCACGGCTTGCAATGCACGCGATCGACCTGGGTGTTGAAGGTAACGTTGGTGCGCATGCGCACCACGCGTTCGACACCGAGGCCGCCGCGATATTTGCCGGGCCCGCCCGAATCCGGGATCAGCGAGAAGCGTTCGATCAGCACCGGGGTCTTCACCTCGGATTGTTCGTTCGGGCTGTTGTGTGTGTCGCCGTCATTGATGCAGACCGTGCCCGACACGCCGTCCTCGGTCATTTTGGCGCCCCAGCCGCCGCCCTGCGGGCCGAAGCTGCCCATGAAGAACTCGTTGGTGTGCGGATTGATGCCGTGACACATGCACACGACCAGATCGGCATGATGGCCCGCGATCACGCGGTCCGGCACGGCCGCCTCCAGCGCCTTGAACACCGTGTCGATCACGGTCATGGGGAAGGTCATCCACCAGCGCATGGCGGCGGGCCGCACCGCGCTGATCACCTTGCCCGGCGGCACGATGACTTTCAGGTTGCGGAAGGCGCCGTCGTTGATGGGATAGTCGGTGGGCGACGTCATACATTTGAACGCGACCTGCGCGCACGCCATGCCCGCGGTTATCCCTGAATTGAAGAAGCCGCGCACCTGATCGGCGACGTGGGAGAGATCGATGGTCATCTCCTCGCCCTTGACCTCGACCTTGACGCGGATCGGCACCTTCTTGCCGACCGTGACGCCGTCGTCGTCCATGTAGGATTCGGCTTCGTACACGCCGTCGGGGATGGTCAGCGTGCGCTTGCGTGCGGCGACCTCCGCCTGATCCATGATCGCGGCGATGGATTGCACCACGGCATCCTTGCCGTAACGCTTCACCAGTTCCGTGAAACGGCGCTCGCCCGTTTTGACCGCCGTGATCTGGGCGCGCAGATCGCCCATGGCGCGCGACGGGATGCGCACATTCATGCGGATGATGTCTTCCAGCAGCGTGTTCACCACGCCCCTGTCGGCATATTTGCAGATCGGGATCTGCAGACCCTCGGCATAGATGTCGGTGGTCATGCCGCCCAGCGTGCCGCCGACATCGATCCAGTGCGCCATGCAGCTCACCCAGGCGATCAGTTCGTCGCCCTCGAAGATCGGCACGGAGAACGTGACGTGGTTGAGGTGGCTGCCGGTGATGTAGGCGTCGTTGGTGACCAGGATATCGCCGGGATGGATGCCGACCGGATTGGGTCCGTCGGGCGCGAAATGCCTGAGCTTCGCCTTCACCGTTTCCGACATGCCGCGGATGAACATCGGCAGGCCGATGCCGATGGAGACCGTGTCGCCATTCGCGGTGAACAGCCCGGTGGTGAAGTCCAGCGCCTCGTAGATGATGGTGTTGTAGGCCGTGCGCATGAGGTTGGTCTTCATTTCCTCGGTCACGGCGAGGACGCCGTTGCGCACGATCTCGGTCGTGATCGGATCGGTGGCCGGATATTTGGCCGTCATGCTGGGAGTCTGAGAGTGCGCCTGGGCGTGTGTTGGGACATCCATCATCGCGCGGCTCCGATCTCGATATTGAGGTTGCCGAACTCGTCGACCAGCAAGGTATCGCCGGGCAGCAGCACGGTGGTCGAGGCATGTTCCTCGATAACGGCCGGGCCCTTGATCCGGTTGCCGGCGCGCAGATGCGGCCGCGCAAAGGACGGCGTATCGACGAAGCCGCCGGCACCGGCGAAGTAGATCTTGCGCGATCCCGTCCGTGCGGCGGCCTCGGGCTCGGCATTGCCCTTGGTGATGCGCGCCAGCGGCGGCTTGGCCATCACGCCGGTGACGGTGGTGCGCAGGCTGACGATCTCGGCCGGTTCGCGCGGCGCGGAGGTGCCGTAGCGCAGTTCGTGCGTCTTGTCGAATTCCGCCTTGATGCCGTCGCGATCCTGTTTCGCGAACAGTTCCATCGGCAGATCGACGGTGACCGCATGCTCCTGGCCGACATAGCGCATATCGGCGGCGCGCGAGACGACGATATGGTCCGCATCGACACGCGCCTTGGCGACGGCGGCGCGCCCCTGCGCCTCCATCTCTTTATATACGGGCTCGATCTCATCGAACGCCGCATCCGACAGGCGCGTCGGCCAAGTTCGGACGTAGTCGTAGCGCAAATCCGAGAACAGCATGCCGAAGGCGGAGAAGTGCCCCGGTGCCTGCGGGATGATGATGCGCTTCATGCCGATCTCGCGCGCAACCTCGGCAGCGTGCAGCGGGCCTGCGCCGCCGAAGGCGACCATCGCGAACGCCGCCGCGTCGAGCCCGCGTTCGGTGGTCACGCCTTTGACCGCGTAGGACATGGCGGTCGCCGCGATCCTCAAGATGCCGTCCGCCGCCTCGGTGACGCTGAGGCCCAAGGGCCCCGCGATCTTTTCCTGTATGGCGTACTCGGCCGCCGTCACGTCGAGCTTCATCTCGCCGCCCAGGAAGCGATCGGCGGCGAGCCGTCCCAGGATCAGGTTGGCATCCGTCACGGTGGGGTTGGTGCCGCCGCGCCCGTAGCATACGGGGCCGGGTTCGGCGCCGGCACTTTCCGGGCCGACGCGCAGCGCGCCGCCCTCGGCCAGATGCGCGATGGAGCCGCCGCCGGTGCCGACCTCAAAGATGTCCATCATGGCGACCTGGATCGGCAGCGCCTGGTCATAGCCGCCGATCAGCGCCGCACCCGTGGTCAGTGGATGGCCGTTATAGATGACGCCCGATTTCGCCGTCGTACCGCCCATGTCGAACGAGATCGCGCCGTCGATGCCGATCGCTTCGCACAGGGCCCGGGTGCCGATGACGCCCGCGGCAGGCCCGGATTCCAGCATACGGATGCACTGGTCCTTGCCTTCGGCGGCCTCATACAGCCCGCCCGTCGATTGCACGACCAGGAACGATCCGGCGAAGCCTTCATCGGCGATGCGGGTTTCGATCTCGCCCAGATAGCGGCGCACGCGCGGACCGACATAGGCATTGGCGACGACGGTCGAGCAGCGTTCGAACTCGCGGTATTCCTGCGACAGTTCGTGGCTGACCGAAACGAAGATGCCGGGGGCTTCCTCCTCCAGGATCTGCTTGATGCGGGTCTCGTGCGCGGGATTGCGGTAGGAATGGAGCAGCAGCACGGCGACCGCCTCGATGCCCATCTGCTTGAACCGTTTCGCGTAGGCGCGGATTTCGTTCTCGTCGAGCGGCTTGCGCACCTCGCCTTCGGCGTACATGCGCTCGGCCACTTCGAAGCGCAGCGCGCGCTCCACCAACGGGCGGTGCTTCTTGAAATAAAGATTATAGGCATCGGGCCGGTTGACGCGGCCGATCTCGTAGACGTCGCGGAAGCCTTCGGTGATCAGGAGTGCCGTCTTGGCGCCGGTGCGCTCCAGCATCGTATTGATGGCGACCGTGGTGCCGTGCAGGAACAGGTTCGAGCTGGCGAAATCAGTGCCCGCCTTGGAAACGCCGTCGGCGATGCCCTCCACCAGATGGCGCGGCGTGGTCAACGTCTTGCCGAACAAGAGTTTACCGGCCGCGGTATCGAATGCCGCGACGTCGGTGAAAGTGCCGCCGATATCTGCTGCCAAGCGGACCGACGAAGAAGAACCATCCATTCGTTTACGCTCCCGGTTGACGCCGTCCCTGCCAAAGCTTTTGATGCCTGCAAGAACAATCTTATATAGGGAGAAGCCTCGTGTATCGGTTACTGAGTTACCGCACCAACGAGGGTGCAGCAAGAGCAGGTATCCTGATCGGCGACCGCATTCACGATCTGGAAAATGAATTCAAGGCAGCGCGGCTGCGCCCCGGTATCGAAACCGTCTCGCTGGTCGCGATGTTCAGGAACTGGGACCGGGCCAAACCCTATCTCGACAAGATCGCAACCACGCACAAGACCGACGGCATCGCGGTTTCAAGCGCCAAGATCGCGGCACCCCTGCAATATCCGGGCGTCATCTATATGGCGGGTGCCAACTACGTCGCCCATATCCTGGAGATGAATCCGGGTGCGCCGCCGGACAAATCCAAGACCCAGCCCTACTTCTTCCTGAAGACGGTGGAAGGCACGGTGATCGGGCCGAACGAAACCATTCATCTGCCGTCTTATTCCAAGAAGGTGGATTGGGAAGCCGAGATCGCCTTCGTCATGGGGCGCAAGGCGCGCGACGTATCGGTCGAGGATGCGATGGATTGCATCGCCGGCTACACGATCGTGAACGATCTGTCGGCTCGCGATCGTTCGCGGCGCGACGACGTTCCCTTCATCTACGACTGGATCGGGCAGAAATGTTTCGACACGTCGTGTCCGATGGGACCGTGGATCGTGCCGGCCGACCAGATCGGCGATCCCAACAATCTGGCGATCAAGCTGTGGGTCAACGACACGCTGCACCAGAATTCCAACACCAACGATATGTTCTTCAACTACGCCGAACAGATTTCGTGGCTGTCCAAACATGTCACCCTCAATCCGGGCGACGTCGTTTCCACCGGCACGCCGCCGGGCGTCGGCATGGGCAAGAACCTGTTCCTGAAGCACGGCGACACGGTGACCATCGAGATCGAGGGGATCGGCCGACTCGCGAATCCGTGCGTGCAGGACTGACCACCCAAAGCTTAATTTCTAGTCTATAATCGGGTTACACAATCTGCAGGAGATCGATATGGCTCCCAATCCCATCAAATCCATGAGCCCCGAAGAGCAGGAAGCCTATCACAGGGCCGCCGAAGCCAAGATTTCGACCTACAAATACGAAAAACCCAATAACACCAGCGAGCGGCCGAAGCACCTCACCTTCCTTGCGCGCACCGATCTGTTGAGCGTCGCGGTGCAGACGGTGAAGGATGGCGGCGAGAACAACCTGCATTACCATTCCAACGGCGATCAATGTTATTTCGTGCTCAAGGGGCGTGTGCGTTTCCACGGGCCGAACGACACCGTGCTCGGTGAATTCGGCGAACATGAGGGCATCGTGATCCCGGCGGGCTGCCGCTACTGGTTCGAGAAGGTCGGCGACGAGGACCTTCAGGTCCTGCAATCCTTTGGCAAGGACAAGTCCATGCCCGAGACGGCGCGCATCAATATCGAACCGCACAAGGCGTGGATGAAGGAAGACCATCTCACGCAATATTCCGATCACGCGAAGCCGAAGAGCTAGGTTTCCGGACCCCCACAGAATCACGGGGTGAACAAAATAAAGAAGGCGTGGGTCGAACGGACCCACGCCTGTCGTTTTTTGTACGGAACGTGCTACAGGGAATTCACTTAAACGCGAAATCCTCGATGTACTGATTGCTGGTGCTGAGCTGGCTGTTGAGCACCTTGACGTCCTTGGTATGGACGTAGACGCCCGGCAGCGCCGAGATCGGCAGCACATAACTCATGTCGGTCATGCGGTCGAAGGCGACCTGATAGATCGCCTCGCGTTTGGCGATATCTGTCTCGACCAAGGCATCCCTGACGGCCTTGAGGACGATCGGATCGTTGTTGAAATATTCGCCGCGCTTGCCTTCGATCAGCAGGGTGAAGATGGAGGCCGCGTCGGGATGGCTGCCCAGCGGGAAGAATTGCCCCCACGCCTGGAGCCTCATATCGCCCTGCTTCTTGCGGTAGATCTCCATGGTGACCGGCTGCACGGCGGTGCGGATGCCGGCCTTCATCAGATCGCCCGACATGGCAATCGCGATGTCCTTGATCGGCGCGTAGATGTCGAAAGCGAGATCGATGCCGTTGGGATAGCCGGCTTCGGCCAGCAGTTTCTTGGCGCCTTCGGGATCGTAGGCCGGTGCTTTCTTCGTATATGCGCAGCCGATGGTGGATTCAAAACACGGCACGTCCAGCGTCTTCACGGTCTCGCCGCCGGGTACGATGTTCTTCACGATGGCTTCGCGGTTGATCGCCATGAAGATGGCGCGGCGCACGCGCGGATCCGTCAGCGCCTTGTTGCCGGACTGGCCCGACGCGTCGAGCGCGAAATAGATCACATCGCCGGATAGCGTTTTGGTCACCTCGATCTGCGGGTTCATGGCAAGCTCGTTCGCCTGATCCGGATTGACGTTGCCGATGAGATCGAGCCCCCCGGTGAGCAGCTGCGCGATCTGGGTCTGGCGGTCGGGTTGGAAGACGCCATGGATGCGTTTGATCGGCGCGCGCGAGACCTTCGGATCGCCCTTGAAGTTCTCGTAACGCTCGACGATCAGGCCTTTGTTCTTGTCGAGCTGCGTCACCTTGTACTGGCCGGTGCCGTAGGGCGTCAGGCGGCCGTAATCGGCCTGGTCCTGCAAGCCCGCCATGGTTTCGGCGTCCTGCACCGTGAAGCGGTAGGTGATGAGGCCCATGTCGATGGCGTTGGGCGCCTTGGCGGTGAGACGGACCTTATAGGGTCCGAGCTTCTCGACCGATTTCACCCAGTTGTAGCGGTTCTTGAAGCGCAGGGGCACGTTGGGATCGAGCAGGTAGTTCCAGGTCGCGACCACATCGTCGGCATCGAACTTGTTGCCGTTGTGGAATTGCGTGTCCTGACGCAGCTCGAACTCAAGCACGGTCGGGCTTACCCGCGTCCACGAGGTCGCAAGCAGCGGCACGAACTTCTTTTCATATTCGTTGTAGGCGATCAGCGACTGGTAGATGCGCTTGTAAAAGGTCGAGGCTTCATCCTGGCTCGAATGGTACTGCGACAGCGAGCTCAGCGTGTTGTTGATGCCGATGCGCAGCGTGTCGGCCGATTTCTGCGCGAAGGCAGGTGCGGCCACGACCATTGCGGCAGAGGCCAGGAGAAGGGTTCGAAATACGTTCATACAATTTCCTCAGACATCAATCGTTCAGTGACTATTTGAATGCGTAGTCGCCGATATATTGTTCGGTCGCGCTGAGCAAGTCGGGCATGATCCGTACGTCCTTGCCGTGCGCGTAGACGTTGGGGAGCGACGAGATCGGCAGGATGTAGGCCATCTCGTTCATGCGGTTGAAGGCAACCTTGTAGATCTCGTCGCGTTTGGCGGGGTCGAGCTCTTTGATGCCGTCTTGCATCGCCTTCGTGATGATGGGGTCGTTGTTGAAATAGTCCGCGCGCTCGCCCTGGAACCACACGCCCAAAGCCGAAGACGCATCCGGGAACTTGCCGATAAGCGAGAACAGGCTCCATGACTGGAGCTGACCTTCGGCCTGCTTCTTGCGGTAGACCGTGATCGGAATCGGATCGACGGAAACGCGGATGCCCACTTTGCGCATTTCACCGGCCAGCGCGACCGCGATGTCCTTGATCGGCGCGAACACGCTGTATTCGAGATCGAAGCCGTCGGGATAGCCCGCTTCGGCCAGCAGCTTCTTGGCGCCTTCTGGGTCGTATGCCTCGGGTGTGACCGAATATTTGCACGCGATCGTGGATTTGAAGCAGGGCACGTCCAGCTTTTGTGCGATCTCGCCACCCGGCACGATGTGCTTGATGATCATGTCGCGGTCGATGGATTTCTGGATCGCCTTGCGCACGCGGATGTCGGTCAGCGCCTTGTTGCCGGCGACCCCGCCCGCATCGAGCGCATAGAAGATGTAGGACCCGCTCGGCATATCGCTGATCGCGACATTGGGTTTGGTGCGCAGATCGTTGGCCTGGTCCTGGCTCACATTGGTGATCATGTCGACGCCGCCGGTGAGCAGCTGCGCGATCTGGGTCTGACGGTCGGGCAGGAACACGCCGTGGATCCGCTTGGTTGGCGTGCGGGCGTAGGTCTTGTTTGTTTCGTAGGCGTCGAACTGCTCGACGGTGATGCCCTTGTTCTTGTCGAGCTGCGTGACCTTGTAGAAGCCGGTGCCGTAGGGCGTGAGGCGGCCGTAATCCTCCGCCTTCTCCAGGCCCTTCATGGTTTCGATGTCGAGTACGGTATAGCGATAGGCGATCAGCCCCATGTCGATGGCGATGGGATGCTTGGCGGTCAGCCGCACTTTATAGGGGCCGAGCTTCTCGACCTTCTCGACCCAATCGTAGCGGTCCTTGTAGCGCAGCTTCGTTTTGGGATCGAGCAGGTAGGTCCAGGTGCCGACCACGTCGTCGGCGTCGAACGTGTTGCCGTTGTGGAAGGTGACCTTCTCGTTGAGCTCGAAGTCCAGCGTGGTCGGGTTCACGCGCTGCCACGATTTGGCGAGCTGCGGCACCCATTGCTGCTTGTTCTCGTCGTAGGCGATCAGCGATTCATAAACGCGATTGTAGAAAGTGCCGGCCTCGTTCTGCGGCAAATGATAGGGCGAGAGCACCGCGAAGGGATCGTTGATGGCGACGCGCATGGTGTCGGCCGATTTCTGCGCGAGCGCCGGTCCGGCCGCCAAAGACACGCAGAGCAGAGCTGTGCCCACGAAGATCGAAGATAGGATACGCTTCATATGATCGGGCCCCCTGTGGTCGGCTTTTGGCGGCGGCGCTTCGCCGCGTACTCGTTAACACTGATAAAAGTGTAATCAAGGCGAGGGCGCACGCCAAGGAAGCATATGGGCACGGGCCCACTGAACGGAATCTCAGGCGGATTCGCCGGCAAATCTTGAGGGATGAGGGGTCCTGCGGGGCCGGCTTAGTCGATCGCGATGACGACCTTGCCGAAAAGCTCGGGCGATCGCTGGTATTCGTAGGCGAGGCGCGCCTGGGCGAAGGAAAAGACCTTGTCGACCACCGGCTTCATGCGCCCGGCGGCTATGGCGGCGTTCATGCGTTCGAACATGGCGCGGTTGCCGACCATGATGCTGTCGAGCGTTGCGTCCTTGTTCACGAAACCGGGCGATTCAAACGTCGGCTGGCGGCCGGAAACGAAGCCGATGGAATGGATGTTCCCGCCGATCGCGAGCGCCGCGATGGAGCGCGGCAACGTCTCGCCACCCACCTCGACCACGTGATCGACGCCGCGCCCACCCGTGAGGCGCATCACCTCCGCGTCCCAGTCGGGATGTGTCTTGTAGTTCACGCCACCGTCGGCGCCCAGTCCTTGCGCGCGGGCCAGCTTCACATCGGAGGACGAGATGACGAAGGCCTTCGCGCCGGCGAGTTTGGCGAATTGCAGCCCGAAGGCCGACACACCGCCCGTGCCGATCAGCAGCACGTTGTCGCCGGGCAGCAGCGGCTTTTTTTCCATGAGCGCATGCCAGGCGGTGACGCCGGCGCAGGGCAGGCAGGCCGCTTCCTCAAACGACAGATGATCGGGCACGCGCACGCAGTCGCGTTCGTCCGCCAACACCTGTTCGGCCAGCATGCCGTCCAACGGCATGCCCATCGTATCGCCCAGATTGGCGGGGCGGTAGGGCCCGTCGATCCAGCCTTTGCGGAACGTGTGCATGACGCGATCGCCGGTCTTGAAGCGGCTGACACCCGCGCCCACCGCGATGATCTCGCCTGCGCCATCCGACAGCGGAATGGTTGCGTTCTTGACCGCGCCGGCGCGATACCGCCCCAAGGCGATGCCCTGATCGCGCGCGTTGAGCGAGGCCGCACGCACGCGGATCACCACTTCTCCTGGTCCCGCCTTGGGCTCGGGTCGTTCGACGGCGATGAGATCGTCGAGGCTCGTCGCACCCGGCTTCAACTCATATGCCTTCATGACCGGGCTCCTTGTTCCGTTCAGGCGCTCCCCCAGACCGCGTGCGCGACTTCGGTGACGCGGCGCAGTTTCTTGTCTTCCATGTCGAGGCCCATCTGGCCGCCCGCGGCGCCGCTGGCGAAGCCGCATTGCGGGGAGAGCGCCAATCGTTCGAGGGGAACGAACTTGGAGGCTTCCTCGATGCGGCGTTGCAGCAGATCGGCGGATTCCAGATTGGCGTTCTTGGTCGTCACGAGCCCCAGCACGGCCACCTTGTCCGGGTCCACGTGGCGCAGCGGCTCGAAACCGCCGGCGCGTTCGCTGTCGTATTCCAGAAGCAGGCGGTCGGCGTTCAAGGTGTTGAACACGATCTGTGCGATCGGGCCGTAGCCGCCTTGCGAGACCCAGGCACCGCCGGCGCCGTTACCGCGGCAGAAATGCACCCCGATCGTCATGCCGGCAGGACGGTCCTTCATGCATTCGTTCATGATGGCGACCCAGCGTTTGAGTGCGGCCTCCGGTGTGTCGCCGTCGTCCTTCAGCAGCTGGGCATGTTTGGGATCGCATAGGCGCACGAAGGTCGTGTCGTCGAACTGCACGTAGGTGCAGCCGGCCTGGCCGAGCAGTGCGATTTCGTTGCGGTATGCCTTGGTGAAGTCGGCCCAGAATTCGTCGTGGTCGGTATAGGCACCCCCGCGCGGATGGCGGTCTTGCAGGTATTGTCCGTGCAATGGCGACGGCAGGGTCATCTTCGCCGTCACCTTGGTCGCGGCCTTCAGGAATTTGAAATCATCCACCGTGACGCCGCCTGCGGGCAGGCGGATCTTCGCATGCGCGCCGATGGTGCCGGTCTTGGTGCCGTCGACAAAGGTGACGCGGCTGTTGTTGCGCGATACCTCAATGCCGTCGATGGAGCGCAGGAAGTCGGCGTAGTAGGAACCGCGCCGCAATTCACCGTCGGTGACAACCTGAAGACCCGCCGCTTCCTGCAGACGGACAGCGTCGCGCACGGCGTCATCCTCGGCAGCGATCAATTGGGCGGGCTTTTTCGCGCGGATCAGCACGGCCTCGGCCATCGGCATCAGTTGCGCGCGCAAGGCCTTCAGTGTCTCGCCGCGCAGTAGGCTGCCGACGTGATCGGCACGAAGGGTGCGGACATCTATTGTGTCTGGTTTTGTGCTTGGCGGCGTGCCTGCCATGATCTGTCTCCCAGTTCGTTTCCTGGTCCGCCTCCCGCGACTATGCGCAAGTCCGTTGAGTGAGGCAACGCCCACGTGGTTCGGCACTGCGCGATTTTGTTAGTCCAGTTAATAAAGCTTGGCCGCGCTTCGACGGCGCACTAAGATTTCTTCAATAACAGGGAGACATAAATGTGCGTTGCCGCCATCAGGCTGGCATCCGTCTGCGTCCTGGCCGCGACTTTGTTCGCGGGCGCAGCCGCCGCCCAGAAATCCAAGGATACAGTCCGCGTTCCGTTCAACGAACCGATTGACCGTATCTCCCCGTATTTCACCTCGCATCCGGGCGCGTCGTTCTTCACCGACGCGCTTTACGAGCCGCTGATCTATCGCAATCCGCGCACGGGGCATTTCGAACCGCTGCTCGCAAAATCATGGAAGCGCATCGATCCGACGACGCTCGAATTCGATCTGCGCGACGATATCGCTTTTCACTCCGGTAACAAGTTCACCGCTGATGATGTCGTTTACATGATTAACTGGATCATCGATCCGCAGGCGAACCTGCGCCACAATGAGGATACGGACTGGATCAAGAGCGTCGAAAAACTCGGTCCTTATAAGGTGCGCATCCGGGCACACGAACCGGTCGCAGTCGATCTGTCGATGCTGTCCTATTCGGTCCGTATCTACGATTCCAAGATCATGACCAAGCTCGGTGACGTCGGCGAATACGAACGCGACTATATGATCGGTACCGGACCGTACAAGATCACGCAACGCGACGTGAACAAGGGCGTGATCATCGTCAAAAACGAGAATTACAAGCATTCGCCCGGACGCGTGGGTCAAGTCGGCAAACTGATAGGTCTGGTCGTGCCAGACGAGCAATCGCGCATTGCCAATCTGCTGACTGGTAATGTCGATGTCGTCGCCGATCTGCCGCAAGACCAGATTGCCGAGCTATCGGCCAAATCCAATTTGATGACGACTAGCTCACCGAGCCTGCAATTTATCTTCCTGCAGCTCGACGCGATCGGAAAGTCGGGTCGCAAAGAATTGACCGATCCGCGCGTGCGCAGGGCGATCTTCATGGGCGTCGACCGTGAGGCCATCATCAAGCATCTGATTGCGGGCTCGGACTTGGCGGTGCCGCCGACAGCGTTCTGCATCAAGGGCCAGATCGGTTGCGTGCACACTAAGTCTCTGCCGCCCTACGACCCCGAAGGGGCGAAGAAACTCCTGGCGGAAGCGGGCTATCCCGACGGCTTCGAAGTCATCGTGGATTCGACTCCGCCAAAAGTGAAGGCGTTGGGTGAAGTGGTCGCCGGGCAATTGGCTAAGATCGGGCTTAAGGCGCGTCACCAGCCGCTACCGACGCCGGTCTATCGCCAGTGGCAACGCGATGGCAAGCTGGAGGCGCACATTGCGCCTTGGACCAATCAGTTCGATGTCGGGCGGACTGTGAACCGCTATTTCTCGCCCGGCCAGACCGACATGTTTGCCGATCAGACCTTGGATGCATGGCGTATCCAAGCGAGTAAGGAAACCGATCCGGCCAAGCGTGACGCCATTTATTCGCAGTTCTATGATCGGGTGAACGAACAGAGCTACATATTGCCGATCACTACGGTGCCCTTTGTCTATGTCCACTCGAAGGACTTACGTATCCGCCCGGGCGCTCTCACGCAATGGGGTGCGGAGGCATCCGATTTTTCTTGGGCGAAATAAACTGGATCAATATCGAGGCTTCAGACAAGGAGTGATGACATGCAGATCGTGAAGGCGTCTGACATCGAATGGCGCGGAGCGAGCAACCATCGCGGCGAAGGTCTTTATTTCAAGTATCTCCTCGAAGGCGAGGAGAACACGCTTGAAAATTATTGCCTTACGATGGGCAAGATCGAAATGAGAGAAGGCACAGAATTCACCCGATATAGCCCGCGTCATAAGCATAATTTCGATCAACTGCGCTTCGCGGTGAAGGGCCGTATGTGTATTGGTAAGAACAAATATCTTGAGAGCGGCCAGATCGGCTATTTCGCCGAAGGAACCCCCTATGGCCCGCTGGAGAAATTCGACGTCAACCAGCTTGGCCTCGTGCTGCAGTTTGGCGGCGCCAGCCGCCAGGGCTTCATCAGCACGCGCCAAGCGCGCGAGGGGCGCGAAAGGCTTCGTCCATTCGGCGAGTTCCGCGACGGCATCTTCTTCCGCACCTCGGGCCAAGGCCGAAAGAACCAAGACGGCTTCGAAGCGATCTGGGAATTGGTCAACGGCCGCAAGCTGCAATATCCGAAGCCGCGCTATCAGGAGCCGATCATTCTGACGCCGGGTAACTTCGATTGGAATCCCACGAGCACACCAGGCGTCGAACGCAAGCTGCTCGGCACCTTCACTGAGCGCGGGACGCGGCTCGAGTTCTTCCGCCTGGATAAAGGCGCGAGCTGGACCGACACAGACGAGCCGGCCATCCGCATCTCTTTCGTCACCAGCGGCGAAGGCACTTTCAACGGCAAGCCGTTCGAGCAATACAGCGCGCTTGAAGCGAAGGCGGGCGAAGCGCCTGTCTTCAAGGCGAGTAGCGAGACCGAGATTTTCCGCATGGTTCTACCGCTGCTCGCCCAAGCGGGCATCGCCAAGGCAGCTTAAGTGCTTTTGTTGCATCTGAACGAAAGGCGGTCCTCGCGCAAGTGGACCGCCTTTTCATTCGTGTCCGCGGTTGTGGCGCTGCGGAACCCGGATTACCATTTCCCCGTTGTCATCAGGGATTTGTCGTCGGGTCGGGCGGCGGAAACGGTTCTAGGGACGTTTTCTCAGGAGATTTTCTAATGAAGCGGCGCATCTTCGTGGCGGCCTTGGCTGCGGTTGGTTTTGTCGGGGCATTGGGTGTGTCGTCGAGCCCGGCGCGGGCCGATCTCGACCGGCTGACCCTGATGGCGCCGGCCGCACCTGGCGGCGGCTGGGATTCGACCGCGCGCCAGATGCAGAGCGCGCTGGTCAAGGCAGGCATCGTGAAGAACGTGCAGGTGGTCAACGTGACCGGCGCGGGCGGTACGGTCGGGCTCGCCGGCCTCGTCAATAATTCCAGGGGTGACGGCAATCAGCTCATGGTCATGGGCCTGGTGATGACCGGCGCGGTGCTCACCAACAATTCGCCCGTGACCTTGGCGCAGGTAACGCCGATCGCGCGGCTGACCGGCGAATACGAGATGATCGTGGTGCCGACCAATTCGCCGCTGAAGTCGATGCAGGATCTGGTGGCCGCGCTGAAGAAAGATCCGGGCGCGGTGTCGTGGGGCGGCGGGTCTGCCGGCGGGACGGATCATATTCTCGCCGGCCTGATCGCCAAGGCGATCGGCGTCGATGCGGGCAAGGTCAATTACATCGCGCATTCGGGCGGCGGCGAGGCGATGGCCAATATCCTGGGCGGCAAGGTCACGGTGGGCGTCGCCGGCATCGGCGAATTCACCTCCCAGCTCAAGGCGAAGCGCCTGCGTCCGCTCGCGGTCTCCTCGCTCACGCGCATCGACGGCGTGGATGCCCCGACGCTCAAGGAAGCCGGCATCGATGTCGAACTGTCCAACTGGCGCGGCGTGGTCGCCGCACCCGGCCTGTCGGACGCGCAGAAGAAGGAGTTGCTCGCCACCGTCGACCGGCTCGTCAAGAGCAAGGAGTGGAAGGCCATCCTGCAGAAGCAGGATTGGACCGATCTTTACATGGCGGGCGACGACTACGGCAAATACCTGAAGGAACAGGACGAGACGGTGTCGGCCACGCTGAAATCCATCGGGCTGGTGAAGTAGCGTACGGTTCCGCCCGCGATGCGCTCCAGCCTGCGCAACGGCGAGGTCTGGCTGTCGCTCGGCGTCGTTGCGTTCGGCGTCTTCATGATGGTGGAGACGGCACAGATCCACGCAGGCGTGACTTACGCCCGCGTCGGCCCCAGCGTTTTTCCCTGGATCATTTCGACCATCCTGGTCCTGCTGGGGCTTGCCTTGTTGCGTGATGCCGTGACGGGGCGCTGGATCAAGGATGGCGCGGAGGAAGAGGTGCTGCCCGCGCGCGACATCACTGCGTTCCTGTGGCTGCTCTGCGGGCTCGCGCTCTACATCCTCACCATCCAATACGCGGGCTTCGCCATCGCCTCTGGTCTGTTGTTCGCTTCCGTTGCACGTGCCTTCGCGAGCCGGCGCATATTGCTCGATCTCACCATCGGGCTGGTTCTTGGTATTGCCGTCTATGTCGGCTTCCACCACGGCCTTGGCTTGACGCTGCCGGGCGGCTTCCTGGAGCCTGTGCTGGGATGAGTACGGTCGAATCCCTTCTGCAAGGTTTTGCCGTTGCGCTGACATTCGCCAATCTCGGCTGGGCGCTCCTCGGCGTCACGCTCGGCACCGCGGTGGGCGTTCTGCCCGGCATCGGACCCGCGGTCACCGTGGCGCTGCTGCTGCCGGTCACTTTCAACCTTGATCCCACCAGCGCTTTCATCATGTTCGCCGGCATCTATTACGGCGCCATGTATGGCGGCTCGACCACGGCGATCCTGCTCAACACGCCCGGCGAAAGTGCCGCCATGATGACCGCGCTCGAAGGCAACCGGATGGCCAAGGCCGGGCACGGCGGTCCCGCGCTTGCCACCTCCGCCATCGGCTCTTTCGTCGCCACTACGATTGCCACCGTGCTCATCACGTTCCTTGCCCCCGCCATCGCCGAATTCGCGCTGCTGTTCGGCCCAGCCGATTATTTCTCGCTCATGGTGCTGGCGTTCGTCACGGTCACCGCCGTGCTGGGCAATGCGCCGGTCCGCGGTTTCATCAGCCTGTTCTTCGGTATGGCGCTAGGACTTGTCGGCATCGATCTGCAGACCGGGCAGGCGCGCTTCGCCATGGGTGTGCCGCAACTGCTGGACGGCATCGACGTGGTGATCGTCGCCATGGGCCTGTTCGCGGTGGGTGAGGTGATCTACATCGCCGTCTACCGCCAGGGCCCGGAAACCATCGAGGCGGTGAAGGGCTCAGCCTGGATGTCCAGGCAGGATTGGAAACGCTCGTGGAAGCCGTGGCTGCGCGGCACCGTGTTCGGCTTTGCTTTCGGTGCCATGCCGGCAGGCGGCGGTGAAATCCCGACCTTCCTGTCCTATGCCACGGAAAAGAAACTCTCCCGCCATCCGGAGGAATTCGGCCACGGCGCGATCGAAGGCGTGGCTGGACCCGAGGCCGCCAACAACGCAGCCGCCGGCGGCGTGCTGGTGCCGTTGCTCACGCTCGGCCTGCCGACCTCGGCCACGGCCGCGATCCTGCTCGCCGCCTTCCAGCAATACGGCCTGCAACCGGGCCCCTTGCTGTTCGACAATTCGCCCGATCTCGTCTGGGGCCTGATCGCGTCCCTTTATATCGGCAACGTGATGCTGCTGGTGCTCAATCTTCCGCTGGTCGGCATGTGGGTACGCCTGCTCGCTATCCCTCGGCCCTGGCTTTATGGCGGCATCCTGGTCTTTGCGACGCTCGGCACCTATGGGCTTCATAATTCCATCGTCGATCTTGTGGTCCTGTATGCCGTCGGCTTCATCGGTTTCCTGATGCGGCGCTATGATTTCCCGGTTGCCCCGGCGGTGATCGGCCTGATCCTCGGCCCGCTCGCCGAACAGCAGATGCGCCGCGCACTGGCCATCAGCCAGGGCGATTTCGCGATCTTCGCGACCGAACCTTTGTCGCTGACGTTCCTTATACTCGCAGGTTTGGCCGTGCTGGGTCCGCTTGTGTGGCGCGCGGTTCGTCGCTAGGGTTGAAAAAACAACCAGTCCATAGTTAGGAGCAGGGGGCTTCATGAAATCAGCGTTGTTTTGCACGAGCCGGTATTTGGGTCCGGCCAAGCCGGGTGTATGGCCCGTCCCGGCGGATACCTATTCGACCGACATTGCCGAACGCTCCTATCAAACGACGTTGGAGCAGTTCCGCCTCGCTGACGAAGTGAACTTCGATTGGGTGACGGTGGCCGAACACCATTTCGCGCCGTTTTCACTCACGCCCAATCCGATGGTGTTCGCGGGCGCGCTGACACAGGTCGTCAAGAAGGCGAAGATCGCACTGCTCGGCGCCTCGATCCCGATCCTCAATCCGATCCGCGTGGCCGAGGAAATGGCCATGCTCGATACGCTGACCGGCGGACGCATCGTCGCGGGCATGCTGCGCGGCACCGGCAACGAATATGTCACCTACAATTTGAATCCGGCGGAATCGCGCGCGCGGTTTGAAGAGGCGCTGCAGCTCATCCGTTACGCCTGGACGCAGACCCAGCCGTTTGCATGGCAAGGACGCTTCTTCCAGTACCGCTCGATCTGCATCTGGCCGCGCCCGGTGCAGCAGCCACATCCGCCGATCTACATGTCGGCTTCAAGCCCGGAATCGGGCGAATTCGCCGCCCGCAACAAGCTCGGCATCGGCTTCGCTTTCACTCCGTCGCCGCAGGCAGCGACAGCGGCGGATCATTACCGCAAGCAGGCCAAGCTGAACGATTGGGAACCGAAACCGGAAGACATCATCTTCCGCATCGCGGTCCATGTCGCCGATACCGACGAACAGGCGCTCGCCGACCTCGAGGAAGCGGCGCGCCAACCGGCGCATCTGGGCGTGTCCACCGCCAACCGTGCGGTTGAATCTGTGGTCGCCGGCACCGGCTATTACGGCCGTGACGTCGAAGGCCAGCGCGGACGTCTGTTCGCGCGTGGCGATCTGAAGCAGCGCGTCGCCAACGGCCAGATCCTATTGGGCAGTGTCGAAACGGTGTGGAAGCAGATCCAGGATCTGAAGAATATGATGGGCTGCGGCGTGCTCGACTTCACGCTCGCCACCCAGCTCGGCAGCCGCACGCTGCACGCCATTGAATTGATCGGCGAGAAGATCGCCCCGCGCATGAGGGAGATTTGACATGGCGCGTAAAGCCACGAAGAAAGCGGCGAAGAAGGCCGTCCAGAAATACGCCAAGAAGCCCGCGAAGAAGATCGTGAAAAAGGCTGCGAAGGCGGTGAAGAAATCGGCAAAGAAAGTCGCGCGCACCGTGGCCAAGGCGCCCGCGAAAAAAACCACAGCGAAAAAGCCCGCCGCGAGAAAAGCGTCAAACGGTAACGGCGGCTTCAAGGAACGCACGGTCAAAGCGGACGGCTTCACGATCCGCTATGCCGAAGCGGGCAAGGGCGACGTCCTGATCAGCATCCACGGCGCCGGCGGCATGCGCATCTCGCCCGCGCACGAACTGCTTGCCAAGACCTACCGCGTCATCGTGTTCGAGGTGCCGGGCTTCGGCACTTCGCCCGCCAACACCCGTTCGGCCACCATGGCTGAGCTTGCGGCCAGCATGAACAAGGCGATCGCTGCGCTGGGCATCAAGAAGTTCAGCCTGATGGGCAATTCCTTCGGCGCGAAGCTGGTGTCCTGGATGGCGGTGCAGGCGCCCGATACGCTACAGGCCCTTCTGCTGGTCGCGCCCGCCGCGATCCGCCATGACCGCCCGCGTGTGGTGGCGAACTCGCCGGAAGAGGAACTCAAGCTGTTCCATGCCCATCCGGAGCGCATTGCGCGTCGCCCCGCGCCAAAGAAAGACATCCTCGACAAGCAGCAAGCGCTGGTGCGCCGCCTGATCGGCCCGCCGCGCGATGCCGCGCTCGAAGACCAGCTCAAGGAGATGAAGGTTCCGACACTCGCGCTGTTCGGCACGGTGGATCGGGTGACGCCGTCGGATGCCGCCTATCTCTATCGCGAGATCATCCCCAACTGCCATATCGGCATGATCTACGACGCGGCGCATGCGATCGACGTGGATCGCCCCGAAGCGGTCTCGGAGATTGTCTCCGATTTCATCGAACGCCAGGAAAAATTCCTGGTGACCGGCGAAAGCGGCGTGATCCATCCGTAAGGGGAAGCGCCTCCAGCAAAAAGAAAAAGGCCGGACAAGGCGCTTGTCCGGCCTTTTTTGTGCCCGCGTATTGCGGCTCTAGATCTTTGATTGGCTTCCCAGCTCGACCACACGGTTGGTCGGCAGGCGGAAGAATTCCATGGCGCTGACGGCGGTGCGCCACATCCACAGGAACAGGCGTTTGCGCCACAGGCTCATGCCGGGGCCAGGTGCGGCGATCAGGGTTTCGCGGCTGATGAAGTAGGACACTTCCATCGGCAGGTAGAAGAAGCCGAGATCGGCCTCGCTCGCATGTGCAAGTGCCCGCGGGATGTCCATCACGTCGCGATAGCCGAAGCACAAAACCAAGCGGCGGAACCCGTCGCCCATATCCTCGGCCTTGTTGATCCGTTCGGTTTCAGGGATGGTCGGACCGTCGTCGATCTCCACCGTCAGCAGGATGTTGCGCTCGTGCAGCACCTTGTTGTGCTTGAGATTGTGCAGCAGTGCCGCAGGCAGGCCGTCGCTCTTGCTGGTGAGGAAGATGGCCGTGCCGGGAACGCGGGTCACGCCCTTCGCCAGCATCGGCTGCAATTCATTGAGCGAGACTTCGTGTGCCATCTCGAGCTTGGTGAGCAGCGCGCGTCCAGCTTTCCAGGTGGTCAGCAACAGATAGAGGCTGACGGCGACCAACAATGGGAACCAGCCGCCGTAAGGGATTTTGGTCGCGTTGGCCGCCAGGAACATGCAGTCGATGACGAGGAAAATGCCGAAGGCGAGCAACGCCTTGCGTACGCTCCATTTCCACACCAGCACCGCGACCATGGTGATCAGGATGCCGTCGAGCATCATCGAGCCGGTGACGGCGATGCCGTACGCGGCGGCGAGGTCGCTGGAACTGCCGAAGCCGATCACCAGCGCCACGACGAAGATGAGCAGCATCCAGTTCACCGCAGGAAGATAGATCTGACCGCGCTCTTCGTCGGAGGTAAAGACGGTGCGCAGACGCGGAAGGTACCCCAGATGCACCGCCTGCTGGGTGACCGAGAAGGCGCCGGCGATGACCGACTGCGAGGCGATGACCGTGGCCACGGCGGCGAAGATGACCATGGCGCCGGCCAGGAAGTCCGGCACCAGACGGAAGAACGGGTTGTCGATATGGGCGGGATCGCTGAGCAGCAAGGCACCTTGACCGAAATAATTGAACACCAGGGCCGGCAGCACGATCAGATACCAGCCGAGCCGGATGGGCAGACGGCCGAAATGGCCCATGTCGGTATAAAGCGCCTCGGCGCCGGTGACCGCCAGGAAGACCGAGCCGAAGGCGAGGAAGGCAACCAGCCCGTTGTTTGCCACGAAGGCGATGGCGTAATGCGGCGACAAGGCAGCCAGCACGTCCGGATGTCGGGAGATCCCGCCGATGCCGGCTGCGCCCACCGTGATGAACCACAGCAGCATGATGGGGCCGAACAGCGTGCCGATGGCGCCGGTGCCGTGGCGCTGCAGCATGAACAGACCGACCAGGATCGCGACTGTGATCGGAATGATGAAGGTGTGCAGCGCCGGGGCCGCGACGTTCAGGCCTTCGACCGCGCTCAGCACCGAGATCGCCGGTGTGATCATGCAGTCGCCGTAGAACAGGGCGGCAGCGAACAGGCCGAGCATGGCAATGGTCTTGGCGACGGGCTTGTCGCCCACCGTGCGTTCAAGCACGGCGCGCAGCGCCAAGCTGCCGCCTTCGCCGCGGTTGTCGATGCGCATCATGATGGCGACGTACTTGATGGAAACGATCAGCGTGATCGTCCAGAACACCAGGGACAGGACACCCAGGATATGGGCGCGATCGATGGGAATCGGGTGATGGCCGGCGAAGGTTTCCTTGAGTGCGTAGAGCGGGCTGGTACCGATATCGCCGAAGACGACGCCGAGCGCGCCGAGCATCAAGCCGCCGACGCCGGTCTTTTCGCCCTGGGCGGATGCCTGCGGCGGCAAAGCGGATGACGTCGAACCGGAAACATTGGCCATGATGTTCGTTCCAAGCTTACAGGATTTGGAATAGTCGCCGGGTTGCGGCGCGGATCATCGGGCTTGCGTGTTGCCGTGTTGGGTCGCCATGGGGATCGGCGTCGCGCGTACTGCATCCGCGATGCCGGCCGCTAATGCCTTGGCGACACAAGAATAGCTGACATCGTTCATATGCAATTTGTCCAGTGAGATGACGTCGTTGACGGCGAAGTCCTTGTCCTTGACCCAATCGCGCATCAGCGCGAAGCGATGGAACAGCCCGACGTGCTGCTCCTGCGCCGTCTCGGCGATGGCCGTCACGAAACCGGAATGGTTCGGCACGTCGGTCACCTTGGGTGCGTATTGCGGATCCATCAGCACGACGTCGATATGTTCGGCTTTGAGTGCCTGGATGCCGGACCGCAGCAGCGGCTGGAGAGTCTCCCTGGTGCCGTTGCGCAACAGCATGTTGGTGCCGGCTTGCCAGATGACCAGGTCCGGATTCTGTGACAGGACGTCGCGCTGGAAGCGCGCGAGCATCTGGGGCGCTTCTTCGCCGCCGATGCCCTTATTGATGACGCGCACGCGATGTCCCGGCCAGCGGCGATGGAGTTCACCTTCCAAGCGCGCCGGATAGGTATGTTTGCCGTTGGAGGCGCCGGTCCCGGCGGTGGAGGATGATCCAATGGCGACGATGACAAGCTCATCGCCGCGCCGCAACGCGGCGGCAGTCGTCGGCAGGGTCGTGCCGAGCCCGCTGTATTCGGCGGCGCTGGGGCAGGGAACCTCGGCCAATTCGGCTTGTGCCGCACCTGAACTGGCCAGCAGCGCTAGGGACAGACAGAAAAAAGCAAGCGTTGGCTTCATTTGGGTTCGGTTCTCGGCTCGGGCTGCCTCGCGACGAACCCTGCTACGGCCGCACCTAAACACCGATAGAGCTTGTCCGCAAGCGCGCGTCGCGCTTCGGCATTCTTGTCGGTGGCTTCGAACAGGCCGGCTTCGGCCCAGGCGCGCATTATTTTTTGTCGCGGAAATAGGGCGATGTCGTTGACGTCGGCGACGCCGCGCATGGTGACGACGTAGGGGTTGAAATTGATCATCGCGCCGGTCGTGCGGAAATACTGCATGTCCATGAGGATGATCTCGGCATTGGTCGCGCGCAGTTTACTGATGCCGTCCTCGAGGTTGTCTCGGAATTCAGCCGGATCGATACCGCGTACGGCATCCGTCGTGCCGGTTTCCCAGATCACCAGGGTCGGGTTCAGCGCCACGACATCTTTGTCGAAACGCTTGACCATATCGGCGGTGGTCTTGCGTGCAACGCCGAGGTTGCGAACCGTGATGTTGGCATGCGGGAAGCGTTCGCGCAGCGAGGCGGCCATGCGTTCCGGCCAGGCGGCAACGCCCATGCCGGCGGCGGTTCCGCCGGTCGATGCGCCGCCGATCGCGACGATGGAAACGTCTCCGCCCTTCTGCAGTGCTTCCAGCGTCGCCGGGAGCTTGGGTTCGAAATCGTAAACATCGTCGGGTACTGGACAATCGGCATCGTCGGCGCGGGCAGGCAATGTCCAGAGACCCGAAGCCAACGCCGCCGCGAGCACGAGTGCCGCGGCACGTTTGCGTCGCGCCGCCGTGGTATGTGCGCTTGTGGTTGAGGTTGGTGGGGATTGGGATCTGCGGAACCAATCCATGAGACCGGCAACCGCGATCATGATCGCGATACCGCCCGCTGTCACCGCGGCCTGCATCGTTAATCCTCCGAAGTATTCATTCAATATGAGGTGGGCCAGGACGGACAACAAAATACCGAGGCAGAAGATGTGCAGCGAATGGCGGCCGCACAGGATGAAGGGCGTTGCGATCGGTCGGGTCAGCCACGTATCGCGCGGTCCGATGAAACGCATGACGATGACCGACAGTGCCAGGATGTTGAGCAGGCGGGGCGCCGCCAGATCTGTTTTGTTCAACATCGAATCGAGGGGGCTGAGCAGGATCGCGGGGATTGGATCGTAGATCCAGTGGATCGCCCAGCTGGTCTTCACGATCAGGGCGAAGACGCAATAGACGATCGAGGCGACGACGATCCATCGCTGAAAGCTCCACCGATCGTCGGGTGCGCCCTTCCAGCCGAAATAGGCGCCGATGAAGAACAGGAACTGCCAGGCAAACGGATTGAAGAACCACGTTGATGGGCCGGGATAGGACGGCAAAGCAATGGAGTTGTCGAACTGCACCGCGATCCATAACGCGCCTGAGAGCGCCAATGCCCAGGCGCCGATGATACGAAACAGCACGAGCATCAGCGGCAGTACGGCGAGCAGCGCTATGTAAAGCGGCAGGATATCGAGGAAGACGGGTTGGAACTGCAGCGTCATCGCCATGACGACGGCAATGTCGGGTTCGCGCAGGAAGTCGGCGATGCCCAGTTCTTCGGCATAGATGGGATTGTTCAGACGGCCCATCGTGTGCGCGACCATGCCCATATACAGCATGAACAAGAATATGTGCGCGACATAAAGCTGCCAGACGCGATGATAGGCGCGTGTGCCGCAGGCGATCGCACCGCGTGTCTCGAACGCGCGTCCGAAGACCAGCCCCGCCGTATAGCCCGAGATCAGGATGAACATCTCCGCCGCGTCGGAGAGTGCGAGGGCCTGGACCGTAAAATTGTTGAAGATGTTGTTCGGAACGTGATCGACGAAAATGCAAAAGAGTGCGAGGCCGCGGAAAAAATCCAGCCGTAGATCGCGCATCGATGCGCTGCTTCCCCCTGATTCACTCATGACGCGCATATTAGGCGAAGCCACCAGCGTGCGCTACGTCCCAGAAGGTGCCTGCAAATCATATAAATAATAGTGAGGTTCGCGATCACGATCTGACATTTAGGCCGCCATCGCGGTCGTCATATGCCGGCCCTGAGATGTTCACAGAATTGTTCAAAAGCGGGGTTGTCCGGGGAGGGGTGCGGACTAAGTGGAGTTATCTCATACACGCACCAAAACCGCGAAAGGGACGATCATGACGAGTACCAAGCCGGCCCCCTTCACGCTGCCCGAGTTGTCGTACGAGGAAAGCGCGTTGGCGCCGTATATCTCGGCAGAGCAGCTGAAGCTTCATCACGACAAGCATCATAAAGCCTATGTCGATAAGCTGAACGATCTGGTCGGCGGCACGGCGTTGGGGAAGAAATCGCTGGAGGAGATCATCAAGGCGACGGCGAAATCGAAGGCGAAGAAGACGATCTTCAATAATGCCGCGCAGCATTGGAACCACAGCTTTTTCTGGAAATGCATGACGCCGACGCGTTCGCGCGATGCGTCGATTCCGGATGCCCTTGAACACCGCATCGTGCGCGATTTCGGATCGGTCGATGCCTTCAAAGAGGAATTCGTGAAAGCGGGTGTCGGCCAATTCGGCAGCGGCTGGGTCTGGCTGATCGAAGATGGCGACAAGCTCGCGATCCTTGCGACGCACGATGCCGACAATCCGGTCGCGCAGGGTAAATTGCCGTTGCTCACCTGTGACGTATGGGAACACGCCTATTATGTCGATTACCAGAACAGGCGCCCCGATTTCCTGAAGACCTTTATCGACCATTTGGTCGACTGGTCGTTCGTCGCAGCCAATCTGGCGGAAAAAAAGAGCGACTTGGCCGCCTAGAGCAGCACCGTAGTCCAGCAGCTCATATGCAGCCCTCTTCATTATGAGCTCAACAGAAAGGGCCGGGCAGAGATGCCCGGCCCTTTCGTTTGCAAAGCGTCCTCGCGGCGCCAATAAAATCGCAAAGCGATTTTGTTCTGACGTTCAATTGCGATAGGACGGATCGAGCCGATCCATCTGGCGGAGGAGCGCATTCCAGGTCGCTCCAGCCTGCGTGCTGCGCTCGAACTGCTGCGCTGTCTTTTCGCAGATTTCCGGCGGGACCTCGTGCACCGGCGCACCGGCGGTTTCGAGGCGGAGCTGCGCTTCGGCCGCACCCAGCAGATCGGCAAGGTTGGTCACCGCCTGCGACATGGTGGTGCCTGCTGTCAGCACACCGTGATTGCGCAGGATCAGCGCCATGTTTTTCGGGCCGAGGTCGCGTTGCAGGCGTGCGCATTCGTCGGAATGTTCCGCGATGCCCTCGAACTCGTGATAGCTGACGCGGTTATAGAATTTCATGCCGCCTTGGGCGATCGGGCGCAGGCCCTTGCCGTGTGCCGAGATCGCCTCGCCGATCACGGTGTGCACATGACAGACGGCGTTGATGTCGGGCCGTCCGTTGAGCACGGCGGAATGGATGGTGAATCCGGCCGGGTTGACGTTGTCCCTGAAGCCGACGGGCGCACTATCGAGATCGAGCTTGATGAGGCTGGAGGCCGTCACTTCCTCGAACAGCAGATCGTGCGGCTTCAGAAGGAAGCGGTTGGGCTCGTCCGGTACGCGGATGCTCAGGTGATTGAACAGCCCACCGTCCCATTGCTTGTTCGCCACATAGCGATAGGCGGCGGCGAGATCGATGCGCGCCTGCCATTCGGCCGGCGAGACGGACTCCTTGGTCGATGCGTTCTTCGGATAGGCGATATCGAGAGCCATGGCGACGTTCTCCCCATCTTTATATGTAGCGCAACTTTAACACGGGCGTGCGGATGCCGTCAGGAACTTTCGGAATGGATCATTGTTACGCCTACGCGCCGGGCAACGGCGCCGAAGGAGGAATTCATGCACGTTCAGCAAATGATCTCGACCCACCCGTATGTCCATAACGATCTGAATCGCGCACTCCTGGCCTGCATCGAGCATTGTTTCGATTGCGCGCAAACCTGCAATACCTGTGCCGATGCATGCCTTGCCGAGGACGAGGTCGAGGAACTGAAGCAGTGCATACGGCTCAATCTGGATTGTGCCGATATCTGCGAGGCGGTCGGCACGATCGCGTCCCGGCGTACCGGTTCCAACACGATCGTGATCGGCCATGCGTTGGAAACCTGCCGGTTGGCCTGTGAGATATGCGAACGCGAATGCCGCGTGCATGCGGCGCATCACGAACATTGCAAGATCTGCGCGGTGGCATGCCGCGAATGCAAGGATGCATGCGCGGTCGCGCTCGCGGGCTTCACGGTATCCTAAGCAATCCCACCGACGTCCGGTCTAGCCCACGTCGGGCCTGACCAGCATCGGGCCTAACCAACGTCAGGGATGGCGAACGGGCGCCAATCGTTGGCGAGGGTGAGGCGCGCGCCTGTACGCGCCTGCAGTGCATCGAGGCTCATGTCGGCGAACTTCTCGCGCACGACGCAGCCGTCCGGCTTGATGTCGATCACGGCGATGTCGGTATAGATCGTCGTGACGCAGGCGCGGCCCGTCAGGGGATAGGTGCAGCGCTCGACGATCTTGGGCGAACCGTCCTTGGAATTGTGGTCCATCATGGCGAAGACCTTCTTGGACCCCGCGGCCAGGTCCATCGCGCCGCCGACGGCAGGCAAAAGATCGTTGCCGCCTGTCGTCCAATTGGCGAGATCGCCGTTGGCTGCGACCTGGAAGGCGCCGAGCACGCAGACGTCGAGATGGCCGCCGCGCACCATGGCGAAAGAATCCGCGTGGTGGAAGAACGCACCGCCCGTGACCAGCGTCGCATGTTTCTTGCCCGCGTTGATCAGGTCCTCGTCGGCGTCTTCCGGCGCGGGCTTGGGCCCCAGGCCGAGGATGCCGTTTTCGCTGTGCAGGATGACCTCGCGTTCGGCGGGCAGCAGATCGGCCACCAGTTCGGGCTGTCCGATGCCGAGATTGACGTAAGCGCCTTCCTTGATGTCCTGCACGATGCGCCAGGCGATCTGGCGGCGCGTCAGTTTTCCAAGGACGTTTTTTGGGCCGTTCTCAGGCATGTCTCCGCGCTCACATTTCCTTGGTGGGGTTCGGCACGCTGACGATACGGCCGACGAAGATGCTGGGCGTCGCGATGGTTTCGGGATCGAGCGCGCCAAGCGGTACGATCTCGCGTACCTGCACGATGGCGGTCTTGGCTGCCATGCACATGATGGGGCCGAAATTGCGTGCGGATTTGCGATAGGTGAGGTTGCCCCAGCGGTCGGCCTTATCCGCCTTCACCAGCGCGAAATCGGCATGCAGCGGATGTTCGAGCACCATCTCGCGTCCTTGCAGCACGCGGGTTTCCTTGCCCTCGGCCAAAGGCGTGCCGACCGAGGTCGGCGTATAGAATGCACCGATGCCTGCGCCGGCCGCGCGGATACGTTCGGCAAGCGTGCCCTGGGGCACCAGTTCCAGTTCGATCTCGCCCGCGCGGTATTTCTTCTCGAATACCTCAGGGTTGGGTGTGCGCGGGAAGGAGCAGATGATCTTGCGTACGCGTCCGCCGCCAATCAGCGACGCGAGCCCGATCTTGCCGCTCGCCACGCCGTTGTTGACGATCGTCAGGTCCTTGGCGCCTTGACGGTAAAGCGCGTCGCATAGATCGACGGGGATGCCGACACCGCCGAAGCCGCCGACATGAATGGTCGCGCCGTCAGGGATATCGGCGACTGCCTCATCGAGGGAGGCCTTTTCCTTGTTCACCATAATCTTGCTTTTAGCTTGAGAGGCCCGCACAGTCTACTCGCGGAAAGACGCGAACAGGCGCACCGCATGTGATCTTGTATGGTCTGGGGCCCATTGGTGCGGGCCCGTCCAACGGGGAGACGCATGTCAGGGGCGGCATCAGATTATCCGGCCACGACTTATTCAGGATGGCCGACCATCATCCATGCATTGGTCGGGGCGGCCGAGCTAGGGCCCGAGCGGCCGGGCATCGCGTGCGAGACGCGCGAGTTGACCTACGGCCAATATGCGGCGGCGGTCGCGGCGATGGCGCGCCGACTGATGGCCCTTGGAGGCCCCGAAAAGGGCGTTAGCGATCAGAATGTCGGCGTGATGCTGACCAATTCGCTGGAAGGGGTGATCGCGCTGCTGGGTGCGATGGCGGCCGGGGCGCGCGCTTGTCCGACCAACCCCAATTACACCGACCGCGAATTGGCGCCGATCCTCAGCGACATAGAGGCGACGGTGCTGATCTGCGATGCGGCCTCGGCCGAAAAGGCGCACCGCTTCGCTACACAGCTCGGTATCCCCCACGTGCTCCAGATCGGCCCCGGCGGGATCACCATCGACGATCTCCTCAGCGATCCCAGGCAGCCGATGCCGCTGCCCCGCGCCGACCAGGGTGCCGCCATGTTCTTCACCGGCGGCACCACCGGGATTCCCAAGGGCGCCGAGCACGAACATTCCAACCTGATGGCGTTCTGCCGGGGCATCGCGACGTCCTGGCCGCTCCGGACCGATCATCATCGCATCCTGAACGTGGCGCCTCTGTTCCACGTCTGGGGCTTCTGCTTCACCTTCGTCTTTCCGGTTTATATCCGCGCCTTCATGGACCTGATGACGGCCTATCACCCGGCACAGGTGCTCGACGAATTCCAGAAGCGCCGGATCACCATCTTTGCCGGCGGACCGGCGGCGCTCTACATGGGCCTGCGGGCCAACGAAGCCTTCGCAGATACGGATTTCTCCAGCCTCGAATATTGCTTGTCGGGCGGAGCGCCGTGCCCGGCCGAGCTCACCCGCTTCTGGCTGGAGGCGACGGGCAGCCCGATCATCGAAGGGCTCGGCATGTCCGAAGGCGCACCCATCGCCAATAATCCGCTGGATGGTGTGCGCAAGCCCGGCAGCGTCGGCCTGGTGCCGGCGGGCACCGAGGTGCAGATCGTCGATCTGGACACCGGTACCCTCATCCTGCCGCCCGGCGAGCGGGGTGAGATCCGCGTGCGCGGGGCGCAATTCGCCAAGCGCTACCGCAACCGGCCCGATGAGACCGCGGCCGCCATCCGTGACGGCTGGCTTTATACCGGCGATATCGGCCTGTTCGACGAAGACGGTTATCTGTTCGTCGTCGACCGCAAGAAGGAATTGATCATCGTCGGCGGCTACAACGTCTATCCGCGCGAAATCGACGAATTGTTGTTTAAACATCCATCGATCCTGGAGGCCGCGACCGTGGGTGTGCCGGATTCCTTCAGTGGCGAGGCAATAAAGGCCTTCGTCGTCCTGAAGCCGGGTGCCGTCCTCGACCAGGAGGCGCTGTTAACCTATTGCCGCGACAATCTGGTGAAATACAAAATCCCCAAACATGTCGAATTCGTGACAGCGCTGCCGCGCAGCGGCGTCGGCAAGATCGACAAGCTTGCCTTGAAGGGTTTGCGCGAACGCGGTTAGACTTGTTCCTAATATAAAAACGTTTCCAACGATAACGAATTACATGGGAGCCCGTCTGATGAAAATCCGCGCCCTTGCGGCCGTGGTGGTCGTTTCTCTATTTGCCGTCGGTTTCACTGTTGGTTTCTCTGGCCTCGCGTCCGCCCAGGTCCAGATGAGCGACGGCATCAAAAAGCTCTATGAGGCCGCCAAGAAGGAAGGCGAACTCACCTGGGTGACCTCGCAATCCAATGCCGAGTACGCCGAAGACGTCGCCAAGGATTTCACCCGCCTCTATCCCGGCGTGACGGTGAACATGGTGCGCACCACCGGTCAGGTGCAGTACCAGCGCCTGACCCAGGAGATCAAAAGCAATACCGTTTCGGTCGACGTCTATTCGACCTACGAGGAAACGCATCTGGTTGCGCTGAAGAAGCAGAACCAGATCCTGAACTTCAAGCCGGAGAACGCGGCCAGCCTCGTGGATTCGCTGAAGGAGGTCGCCGAGGACGGCTATTGGTATCCGACCGCCGTTTCGCCGGTCGCCATCGGCATCAACACGAAAGCGGTGCCGCCGGATCAGGAACCCAAGACCTGGAACGACCTGACGGACCCGAAATGGAAGGGCCAGGTCGCGATCGGCCATCCAGGCTTTTCCGGCAGTGCCGGCGTCTGGGTGATGGCGATGGAGAAGCTTTACGGCTGGGACTATTTCGAAAGGCTGGCGAAGAACGAGCCACAGATCGGCCGCTCCATCGTCGATGGGGTCAATTTGATCCTGTCGGGCGAACGCAAGATCGCGATGGTACCGATCTCCAACGTGCTCGAGAACGAGGCGAAGGGACAGCCGGTGAAGGTGATCTATCCGTCGGACGGCACGCTGGTGCTGGGCGGCTCGACCCTGATCCCGCTCAAGGCACCGCATCCGAATGCCGCCAAGCTGTTCCTGGAATATATGCTGAGCAAGGAATTCTCGGAATTCGCCGCGAAGGCAGGCCGTATCCCCGTGCGCGCGGATGCGCCCAAGCCGTCGCTCGGCCTGCCGCTCAGTGCGTACAAGAATTTCTCGCTCCCGACCGAGCACGCGATCGCCAACGTCAACCGGATCAAGGAAAAGTTCCGCGACACGTTTGGTATTTGACGGCGGCATTTGGCGCGTTGTTGGCTTAGGGCCGTGACATGAATGTATCGACCGACGTCGTCGGCACCGCTGGCGCGACCGCTTCCGGCGGACGCGTGTCGCGCCTTGCCATGTTCCAACCGTCCATGCTGGTCTGGCTGGCGCTCGCTGCGATCCTCGTCTTCCTGATCGTCGCGCCGATGGAGGAACTGATCGTTTCCTCCTTCCAGCATGAAGTCACCGGCGATTTCACGCTCGAGAATTACGTCACCGCCTACAGCAAGCCGCGCTACGTCCAGGCTTTGTGGAACACGCTCAAGATGGGCACGGCGGTCGTCGCCCTGTCGCTCGTCTTTGCTGTGCCGCTCGCCTGGGCATGCGCGCGCACCGACATGCCCGGGCGCGGCATCATGCGGTTGGCGCTCCTGGGCTCCTTCATCTCGCCGCCGTATCTGTCGGCCATCGGCTGGATCCTGCTCGCCGGGCCCAATGCCGGCTGGATCAACAAGGCGTGGACGTGGCTGACCGGCGATCCGACGCACATCGTGAATGTCTTCTCGTTCGAGGGCCTGGTCTTTGTCATGGCCTCGAACGTGTTCTTCCTGATCTACATCTTCACCCATTCGGCGTTCGAGATGGTTAACTCCGAGATGGAGGATTCCGCGAATATCCTGGGCGCGGGGCCGATGCGGACCGCGTTCAAGGTGACCTTCCCGCTGATCCTGCCCGCGATCCTGGGCAGTGCCATCATCACCTTCCTGATCTCGATTGCGCTCTATGCCGTACCGGCGTTGATCTCCATCCCGGCGCGCTATCCGGTGGTGGTGATCCAACTGTCCGAATTCTTCAGCAATACCCCGATCCAGTTGGAGGTCGCTGCCGCCTATTCGATCCCGCTGCTGCTGATCACCGCGCTGCTGCTCGGGCTGCAACGCCTGGTCCTGGCGCGGCGCGGCCACACGACGGTGACCGGCAAGGGCGGCGAACGGCGCATCGTGCGGCTGGGGCCGTGGCGCTGGGTCGTGTTCGCTTATGCCATGATCGTGGCATTGCTCACCCTGGTGGCGCCGACCTTCGTGCTGTTCCTTGCCGCCTTCTCCAAGGCTTGGACGCATGGATTTGAATTGAGCAACCTGACGCTCAACAATTTCTATTACATCCTGTTCGAACATTCGACGTCGCAGCAGGCAATCATCACCAGCCTGAGCGTCGGCGCGTCCGCCGCCACGATCGCCATCGTGCTGGCGCTCGGCATTGCCTATATCGTGCAGCGCAAGCTCCTTGTGTTCTCCGGCGTGCTCTCCTTCCTCGCCATGGCGCCGTTCGTGGTGCCAGGCATCGTGCTCGCCATCGGCTTCTTCGCAGCCTATGCACCGCCGCCGTTCGCGCTCTATGGCGGGGTCAGCATCCTGATCCTTGCCTTCATCACCCGCTTCCTTCCCGTGGCCTATACGGCGAGCGCGTCCGGCATCCGCGCCATTCATCCGGAGATGGAGGAAGCCGTGCGCAGCCTGGGCGGCGGGCGGCTGACCGCGATCCAGCATGTGGTGGGCCCGCTGCTCAAGCGCACCTTGTTCGCGGGCTGGCTCCTGATCTTCATCCCGGCGGCGCAGGAACTGTCGACCGCGATCTTCCTGATCGGACCCAAGACGCGGCTGGTGTCCGTCCTGGTCCTCGATATGAGCGAGGAAGGTCGCTACGAGCATCTGGCGGCGCTGGGCTGCGTGCTGCTGGTGATCCTATCCGTCGTGGTCTGGGCCGGCTTCAAGGTCGCCGGGCGCGATTTCATGCTGAGAAGGGATACCGCGTGATGCCAGGGCCAAGTCTTGGGCTAAGTCTGAAGAACCTCGGCCGCCGGTTCGGCTCGTTCGAGGCGGTGAAGGATCTAAACCTCGACATCGCACAGGGCGAATTCGTCTCGCTGCTCGGCCCCAGCGGCTGCGGCAAGACGACGACGCTGCGCATGATCGCGGGCTTCATCGACCCCACCGCCGGCAGCATTGAACTCGGCAGCAAGACCCTGTCGGCGCCGTCGGGCTCGCTGCCGCCGGAAAAGCGCGGCATGTCGATGATCTTCCAGTCCTACGCCATCTGGCCGAACATGACTGTGTTCGAGAACGTCGCCTTCGGGCTGAAACTGCGCAAGGTGCCGTCGGCCGACATCAAGCGCCAGGTCCTGGACATGCTGAAGGTCGTGCGCATGGGCGACCTGGCGGACCGATATCCGTCCGAACTGTCGGGCGGCCAGCAGCAGCGCGTGGCGCTGGCGCGTGCCGTGGTCATCAAACCGGCGGTGCTGCTGCTCGACGAGCCCTTGTCCAACCTGGATGCCAACCTGCGCGAGGAGATGCGTTTCGAGATCCGGCGCATGCATGACGAGTTCCGCATCACTACGGTTTATGTGACGCACGATCAGTCCGAGGCGATGGTGACGTCCGATCGTATCGCGGTCATGAACCAGGGCCGGATCGAACAGGTGGACGCGCCTTACAAGCTCTATTCGCGGCCCCGCACGCGCTTCGTGGCGAGCTTCATCGGACGGACCAATTTCCTGAACGGCACGCGCAACGGCGACAGGGCTTCGTTCCAGGGTTTCGACGTGCCGCTGGCCGCGTTGGCCGAGACGGCGCCCGAGAATGTTTCCGGGGGCGGCGGGGTCACCATCTCGGTGCGGCCACAGGCGATCCGTCTGCATAAGGCGAGCCCGCCCGCCAACGGCAAGATCGCGCTGGCCGGCAGGATCAGCGAGCGCGCTTTTCTGGGCGAGACCTGGGATTACCTGTTCGCGGCGCAGGCCGGCGGACCGACCCTGAAGGTCGCAGCCCCGCCGACGACCGTGTTCGAGGTCGGTGGCGAGGCCTGGGTGGAACTAGATCCGGGCGAGATGGTGCCGATTGCCTGAGCTTGGCGCCTAGGATCGGCGCCAAGGGCTCTTGGCCAGGAAGCTCTTGGGGGGCTATTCGGCCGCCGTGCGGTACTCGCCGGTATAGCTGAGCAGGATGTCTTCCATTGTCGCGCCGAGGTCGGGGCGATTGAGCGCGAAGGCAACGGTCGCTTCCAGGAAGCCTTCCTTCTTGCCGCAATCGAAGCGGATGCCTTCATAGCGCACGCCATGGAACGGGGTGTGCGCTATGGAACGGGCCATGGCGTCGGTGATCTGGATCTCGCCGCCGGCGCCGGTCACCTTCTTGTCCAGTTCCTTGAAGATACTGGGGTCGAGCACGTAGCGGCCGATGATGGAAAGCGTGGAGGGCGCGACCGCCGGGGCCGGCTTCTCGACCAGGCCGCGTGCGCGCGCCAGTTTGCCGTCGTCCTCTTCGATATCGAGGATGCCGTAGCTCGCCGTGTCGGAGCGCGGCACCTCCATCACGGCGGCAAGGTTGCCGCCGACGCGGGCGTGGGCCTCGATAAGCTGACCGATGCACGGGCGCGGCGACATCACCACATCGTCCGGCAGGATCACCGCGAACGGCTCGTTGCCGACGAGGGCGCGCGCGCACCAGATGGCATGGCCGAGGCCGAGCGCCTTCTCCTGGATGGCGGTATGCAGGCGTTCGCGGGGCAGGGTTTCACCCTCGACCATGCGCGCGAGGGCCTCCTTGCCGCTGGATTCCAGATCGCTCACCAGTTCGGGATCGGCTGTGAAATGCTGGACGATCGCTTCCTTGCCCGGGGCGGTCACAAAAATGAGTTCCTCGATGCCGCTTTTCAGCGCCTCCTCGACCGCGTAGCCGATCAGCGGGCGATCGACGAGCGGCAGCATCTCCTTGGGCACGGCCTTGGTTGCGGGAAGGAACCGGGTGCCGCGGCCGGCAACTGGGAAGACAGCCTTGCGGATGGGGGGCATAAGGCGACAACTCCTCTGGTACTGAACTTTTTTCGTCGGATCGCAGTAGCGTGATCCGTTCTATCAATGCCGGCCAAGGCGGAAAATTTCGTCGCCTAGGAAGGTTCATTGGGTCGAGTCGAAGGCAGTGTGTCGAGACGGCTTGTCGGGCCGACGTCCTCAGTTTGCCGCTGGCGCCTCGTAAGGGGATGTGACAAAAAGGGAGCAATTTGTGGCGGAGTTCTTATGTCAAACGGTAACAGATATAACTGTCTAAAGTGTCCTGCGTATTGCTGCTCTTATACGCGGATCATCGTCACGCCGGCGGATATCCGGCGTCTCGCCAAATACCACGGCATCAGCGTCGCCAAGGCGCGCGAGAAGTTCACGCGCAAGGGATACGAGAAGGGCGAACGCATCCTGCGTCACAAGGCCGACGAACATTTCACGACGATCTGTCGCTTCGTCGATTCCGAGACGCGGCGCTGCACCATCTACGAAGGCCGTCCGAAAATCTGCCGCGAGTTCCCCGGCACGCGCCACTGCGGCTACTACGACTTCCTGGCCTTCGAGCGCCGTACCCAGGAAGACCCCGAATATATCTCGACGACCGGCTGACCTTCCTCCTCCGGCGTCCTCGCCGGACAAAAACAAGTCGTCTTCGCCGGATGAAAAACAAGTCGCCCTCGCCGGGCAGATCGCGCGGCGTCTTCATCGGGTATGGCAGCCGTCCTCGCGGGCGATAAGCACCGGGTCGCTCGGCGAGCGACACGACGCTCTCGTCGGGCCAACGACACGACGCCCTCGTCGGCCCAACGATAGGGCGTCCTCGTCGGACAAGCGTTCAGCCAGCCTCATTGAACGAACGGCCACCGGCCTTAGCCGGGCGAATCGATTCGCTGGATTCTCTTTGCCGCTATCTGCCCGTTACCCCGCCATTCCGTCGGGATGCACCCCGCAACGGGCGGCGGTGTGGCCGCCTCACAAAATTTTTCATCGAGCGCCGGATCGCCGTCCCGAAGCACGTTTATGGAAATCCAAGGGGTTGCCGTTGCGGCCAGTGTTACGGCCGGGAGACAGCCCCGAAAAAAAGAGAGGGGGCATACGTCAGCATCGCATTTGTCCTATTGCGGGCCGAACGAGATGACACTATGAGGAAATTGTAGTCGGGCCTTTAGGGGGGTCCGAGTCGGGGGAACGATGGCAGAGTACAACGAGGTATACGGCCGGGCGAAATACTACGACATCGCTTTCCGGCGCGATGTCACCCGGGAAGTTGATTTCCTAACCGAGCTCTACCAGCGGCACGCCGGAAAGCCGCTTTCATCGATGATCGATATCGCCTGCGGGCCGGGCTACCACGCGCTGCTGTTCGCGGCGCGCGGCGTGCGCACGGTCGGCCTCGACCTCCGTCCTGAGATGGTTGAATTCGGGAAGGAGCTCGCGGTGCAGAAGGGCGTGGACGTTGCGTGGATGGCGGAAGACATGCGCACGTTCAAACTCGACAAGCCGGTGGATCTGGCGCTGACCAGTTACGACAGCCTGGATTGCCTACTCGACCAGGACTCGATCATCGCCCACTTCCGCGCGATCGCGAACAACCTTACGCCGAAGGGTCTCTATGTATTCGAGATGACGAACCCTCGCGATTGCTCCTTATGGGAATACGGCGAGTTCCGTTACACTGGCAAAGAGAATGGGGTTTCCGTCGAGATCATCTGGCGTCCCGAACACTCCAGCGTCGATATCCTCAACCAGGTTACCGACATGGAAGTGGAACTGCGCGTCAATGATAACGGCCGCGAACAGGTGTTCAAAGACAGGGCTAAAGAGCGGTTTGCTCTCCCCCAGGAGTACATCGCCCTGGCCAAGCTATCGGGAACATTGAACTTCGTGACGTTCTACGGCGATTTCCGCTTCGACCAGCCATTTGACAACAGTCCGGGGTCACGGCGCCTGATTGGCGTCCTCCAAAAAGTGAGCTGAGATGGGACCACATTTCCTGGCTGAAGGGCTGGAAATACAGGAGCACTCTGCGGCCGGTCGCGGCGTTTTTGCGACCCGGCTGATTACCAAAGGCACTCTGCTTTCGGTATGGGGTGGATGGATCATCACGACGGCCGAACTTAACCGTCTTCGCAAGATCGAGCAGACCTACGCGGTCCAAGTTGAGGAGGATCTTTACCTCCTGACCCCTCGATCCAAAGTCGCCGGGGCCGACTTCATCAACCATAGCTGCGATCCCAACGCAGGCCTCGAAGGCTCGATCAGCCTCGTGGCGCTGCGCGACATCGAGGTGGGCGAGGAGGTCTGCTACGACTACGCGATGGCCGACTCGAACCCGCACCTCGGGTTCGACTGCACCTGCGGCAGCCCTCTATGCCGGGGCAAGATCTCCGGTGATGACTGGCGCAACCTCCGGCTCCAGCAGGCTTACGAAGGGCATTTCTCGCCCTACCTGCAGCGCCGGGTGACGGCCGAACGCGAACGTATCGCGCGGGAGGCGGTCGCACTCCAGGCGCAGGCCGTGGTCGCCCGGGTGGCTGCACCGGGTGGTGCCTCCAACGAGGACATCGCGCCGATCCATCGCATGCGTCCCCGGGTCCGCAACAAGTCGGTCAAGCTGGTCGCGGTCCAGCGGTAGGACGAGCTCTCCCATCGGGGTTCGTCTGGGGCGCGGCGAAGGGAGTGTGACCTTCGCCGTCCGTGCCATTCTGCACCCGGACATGACCGGCATTGGCGGTGGGAGATTTTCCTTCGGGGCCGCGATAACGCTTTTTTAGCTTCCGGAAACCCCGTATGGAACTGAACCTGATCCGCCAACCAAAGGGGGGGTACTCACCCATGTATAATGGAAAGAAAGTCATCGACGTTCACGGCCATCTGTCGACGCCGCCGCATTTCCGCGCGCATGCGATGAATTTGCAGGCGCTGCGCACGCCGAACGAGACGGGAAAGATCCAGATCCCCGAAGCGGCGATGAATCAGGCGCTGGAGCGCCACCTGCGCCTGCTGACCGAAAAGAACATCGACGTCCAGATGATCTCGCCGCGCCCGGTGGCGATGATGCAGTGGGAGCGCCCGTTCCTGGTGGAGCCGTGGTCGCGCACGACCAACGATGTGATCCATCAGCAGTGCCAGATGCACCCGGACCGTTTCGTCGGCGTCGCGCAATTGCCGCTGACCGCCGGGCTGAACATCGAAGCGTGTTGCGCCGAGCTTGAGCGCGCCATCGACAAGCTGGGCTTCGTCGGCGCGCTGGTGAACCCGGATCCGAACGGCGATCGCCAGTCGCCGGGCATGGACGACAAGGCATGGTACCCGCTCTATGCGCGCGCCGAACAGCTTCAGGCGACGCTGATCGTCCATCCCTCCATCAGCCGCGATCCGCGCATCGAGCGCATCCCGCATTCCTACCAGTACAACAACCTGACGGAAGAGACCCTGGCGACCCTGCTGCTTGAGAACAGCGACGTGTTCGCCAAGTTCCCGAACCTCAAGATCGTCATCTGCCATTGCGGCGGTGCGTTGCGCCGCCTGATCGAGATCGGCGAGCCGATCGATCGCACCAACCCGTCGAAGGGGCCGGACAACATCGTCGGCAAGAGCGGCGAGAAGGCGGGCGGCCAGGTCGGCGCCGCGACGGCAACGCACGAAGGGCATACCGGGCTCAACGTCTCCAACAACCTGTTCTTCGATACCTGCGCCTACGATCCGTGGTTCCTGGGCGCGGCTATTCGCCAGCGCGGCGTCGAGCAGATGGTGTTCGGTTCCGAAGCACCCGGTTCGGGCTCGGCGGCGCTCAACCCGCAGACCGGCAAGGCCTCGGACGACGTGGTCGCCATGATCGACCATTTCGACTTCCTGAATGCCGAGCAGAAGCTCGACATCCTGCACAACAATCCGCTGAAGGTGTTCCCGCTGCTGAAAAAGGTGCGCAACATCTAAAGCACCTTTCTAGGCGCGATCGCGCTCACAAAGCCGCGGGCTCCCGATGGGGTCCGCGGCTTTTGCTTTATGGGGGGCGCTGTGATATCCGACGCCCGCCCATGCTGACCATAACCGACATCACCGTGCGCCTCGGCGGCCACGTCATCCTTGATGGCGCCACCGCTTCCATCCCGACCAAGAGCCGGGTGGGTCTGATCGGACGTAATGGCGCCGGCAAATCGACCCTGATGAAGCTGATCGCCGGCCTCGGCGAGGCCGATTCCGGCACGATCGAGATGCCGAAGGAGACCTGCCTCGGTTACGTTGCGCAGGAAGCACCCGCCGGCCCCAACAGCCCATTTGAAACCGTGCTCGCCGCCGACGTCGAACGCGCGAGCCTGATGGCGGAGGCCGAACACGCAACCGACGCCCACCGCATCGCCGAGATCCACGAACGCTTGCTGACCATCGACGCGCACACCGCACCCGGTCGCGCGGCGCGCATCCTTGCCGGTCTCGGCTTTGACGAGGAGATGCAGCATCGCCCGCTCGATTCCTTCTCGGGCGGCTGGCGCATGCGCGTGGCGCTCGCGGCTGTCCTGTTCTCCGAGCCCGACCTCTTGCTGTTGGACGAACCGTCCAACCACCTGGACCTCGAAGCCACGCTGTGGCTCGAATCCTTCCTCAAGACCTATCGTGCCACTATCATCATCGTCAGCCACGAGCGCGATCTCCTGAACAACGTCGCTGATCACATCCTGCATGTCGATCATGGCAAGGTGACGCTGTATGTCGGCGGCTATGATTCCTTCGAACGCCAGCGCCGCGAACAGCAGGCGCAGGCCGAAGCATTCCGTCTGCAGCAAGAATCCAAGCGCAAGAAGCTGCAGGCCTTCGTCGATCGCTGGCGTTACAAAGCGCACACCGCGCGTCAGGCACAAAGCCGCCTGAAGGCGCTCGCGCGCATGGAACCTGTAGCCGCCGCTGTCGAGGATGCGACCTTGGTCTTCGAATTCCCGAGCCCGGACGAACAGCGCCCGCCGCTGGTCAATATGGAGCGCGCCAAGATCGGCTATGGCGAAGACGCCGTGATCCTCAACAATGTCTCGCTGCGCATCGATCCGGATGACCGCATCGCGCTGTTGGGGCGCAACGGCAACGGCAAGACGACGCTGGCGCGCCTGTTGGCCGGGCAGTTGAAGCCGATGGACGGCTCGCTCGCCGCCAGCGGCAAGATGCGCGTCGGTTATTTCAGCCAGCACCAAGTCGAAGAGCTGGATTACCAGGACACGCCGATCCAGCACATGACGCGCCTGATGCCCGATGCCAAAGCGGGCGCGGTGCGCGCCCAGCTCGCGCGCTTCGGTTTCTCCGGCGACAAGGCGACCATCGAGGTGAAGCATCTGTCGGGCGGCGAACGTGCCCGCTTGGCACTCGCGCTGATCACGCGCGATGCGCCACATATGCTGATCCTGGACGAACCGACCAACCATCTGGACGTCGATGCACGCGAGTCGCTGGCTCAGGCGCTCAACGATTACAATGGTGCCGTGGTCGTGGTGTCACACGACCGCCATCTGCTTGAACTGACCGCCGACCGTCTCGTGCTGGTCGCCGACGGCACGGCCAAGGAATTCGCAGGGACCCTCGACGATTATCGCGACCTGTTGCTGTCACGCGGCGATGCGGCGTCGAGCGCGAATGATGACGAGGCACCCGGCAAGCGGCTCAGCAAGAAAGATCAGCGCAAGGCTGCCGCCGAAGCGCGCGAACAGACGCAAGCCCTGCGCAAGGCGGTGAAGCAGGCGGAAACCGAAATGGCTAATTACAGTGCCAAGCGCACCGACATCGATCGCGCGCTGTTCGATCCCAACGGGTATGACGGTCCGCATAAGAACGTGCCCGCCGGCCAGCTGATGAAGACGCGCGGCGATATCGAGAAGAAGCTGGAGGCCGCCGAGGTCAAATGGCTGGAAGCGAGCGAGGCACTGGAGGCCGCCGAGGAGGCAGCGCGCCGCGCCTCATAGGATCGCGGGAGAGGAACGCGCATCGCGCTTCGTTGACTCCGTCATGGAGCTCTCATTCGTTTCCTCACTTTCTAATATTTGATAGAAAATGAAAGAAAGCTGATCTATGCTCGCGCGTAAGGGCGGGTCCGCATGCGTCTCCGCCAAACAGGGAGACAGCTATGCCGGACGGTCGTCCCGCGCCCCGCAATATCGAGATCGAACAGCAAGGTCCCGTTGCCATCGTCGCCTTCAACCGGCCCGATGTCCGCAACGCCATCGATGATGCGACACGCGCCGAATTCGCCGAGGTACTGGAGTGGGTCGCGCGCGAGGAGCAGGTCCGCGCCATGGTGCTCACGGGTCGGGGCAAGGCGTTCTGCGCCGGCGGCGATATTTCGTCGATGCAGAAGCGGCTGGAGGCTCCGGCGGGGCGCATCGCGGTCAATGGCTGGCAGCGCCAGCGCCGCACCCATCATGCCGTCGCGGCACTGCACGAGCTGGCGAAGCCCACAATCGCCGCGGTGAACGGCGCGGCTGCCGGATTGGGCTGCGACATCGCGCTGTGCTGCGATTTCATCGTCGCGTCCAGCCAATATGCCAGCTTCGTCATGAGCTACGTCATGCGTGGCCTGATTCCGGACGGCGGTGGGCTCTATTTCCTGCCGCGCCGTGTCGGATTGCGGCGCGCGAAAGAGATGATCTTCTCCGCGCGCAAGGTGGACGCGGCCGAAGCGCTCGAAATCGGCCTCGCCGATCAGCTTGCCGAGCCGGATAAGTTGATCGAGGCGGCGGTCGCGCTTGCGACCAGGATGACCGTCGGTTCGCCCGATGCGGTCGCGCTCAGCAAATCCATCCTCGATCAGACCTTTGAATTGTCGGCCGAACAGGTCTTCGCGTTGGGCGCGCAGGCGCAGGCCATCTGCTACACCACCGATCAGCACCGCCAGGCGGTTGACGACTTCCTGAACAAGCGGAGCAAGTAGTGGAGCTTGTGTCGGCCATCGACCGTCTGATCCGGCCGCGCAGCGTCGCCATCATCGGCGCGTCGGCCGATCCGACCAAGACGGCGGGACGACCGTTGCGCTACCTGAAGCGCCACGGCTTCGCGGGCGAGATCTATCCCATCAATCCGCGCTACAGCGATCTTGACGGCACGCGCTGCTACCCGGATGTAGCGAGCCTGCCCACCGCACCCGATGCCGCGATCATCCTGGTCGGCGCCGAACGCGCCGAAGGCTATGTGCGCGAACTGTCGGGCCGCGGCGTGGGTGCCGCCATCGTGCTGGCGGGCGGTTATGCCGAGGTCGATGGCGAGGGCCAGGCTGATGGTGGGGCCCGCCAGGCGGCGTTGCGCATGGCTGCCGGTTCCATGCGTATCCTTGGGCCCAACACGGTCGGTATCGTCAACGTCACCGATCGCGTTACCTTGTCGGCGAGCGGTGCGCTCGATGTCGAAGGGTTGCGCGCCGGGCCCATCGGGCTTGTGTCGCAAAGCGGCGGCATTCTGGGCTCGGTCCTGTCGCGCGCGGCATTCCGCGGGGCGGCGCTTTCGCGCCTGATCGCGACAGGCAACGAAGCCGATCTCGAAGTTTCCGATTTCATCGATTACCTGACCGGCGATCCGGAAACCTCCGTGATCGCGCTGTATCTCGAAGGCTTGCGCAATGCGGACCGGTTTCGCCGTTCCGCGTTGGCGGCGGCACGCGCGGGCAAATCGCTCGTCGTCTACAAGGTCGGCCGCTCGGAAGCAGGTGCACGCTCCACCCAGTCGCATACCGGTGCGCTGGCAGGCGAAGACCGACTGTATGATGCCTTGTTTGCCCAGGTGGGGGCTGTGCGCGCCGAACGGTTCTCCGATCTTGTCGACATCGCCATGGCGCTCTCCATCAAACAGCGCATGCCGGGCCGCCGTCTCGCGATCCTGACCACCACCGGCGGGGCCGGTGCGTTGGTGGCCGATGCCTGCGGACTTCTCGGCTACGACACACCCGCGCCATCGCACGCGATTTCCACCAAGCTCGGCGAATTGCTGAAGGACGATGGCTTCTCCGCCGACCGTAATCCCATCGATCTCACGCTCGCCGGGCTGCAGCCGCAGATCCTGAAAGGCGCCATCGCGACACTGACGCAAAGTCCGGACTTCGACGCGGTGGTTACGGTCGTCGGCTCGTCCAGCGTCGGCCAGCCCGAACTGGTGGCAAAGCCGCTGGTCGAGGCGCTGGCCAGCATCGACAAGCCGCTGCTTGCCTATGTCAGTCCGTCCGCGCCCGAGATCTTGCGCCATCTCAACGCATCCGGCGTGCCTGCCTTCGAGAACCCCGAAGGCTGCGCCGCCGCGATCGACGCTCTGCATCGTTTAGGAGTGGCCGGTCCCGGCGGATCGGATATCGATGCTGTCGCGGTGATGCCGGCCGCCAATCTGCCGCCGCATAATGCGCTGAACGAAGCCGAAGCCAAGCAATTGTTCGCGTCCTACGGCGTCGCGTGTGTGCGCGAAGCTGTTGCGTCTTCACCCGAAGAAGCCGCGCGTGCCGCATCCGAGTTCGGATCCCGCGTCGTGGTGAAGATCCTGTCGCGCGCTATCGCGCATAAAAGCGATGTCGGCGGCGTGCGCGTCGGCGTGCCTGTGGCGGACGTCGCCGAGGTGTGCCGCGCGATGGAAGCCGACGTGCGGGCCAAGACCGACGCCGTGCTCGACGGATTCCTGGTACAGGAGATGGCGGGCGACGGCGTCGAGATGATCGTGGGTTTCTTGCGCGATCCGCAATTGGGACCAGCCATCCTGTTGGGCGGCGGCGGCATCGCGGCCGAGATTTTCAACGATACCGCCGTGCGCCTGGCGCCGCTCAGTGCCGCCGACGTACGCGCGATGATCGACGAACTCGCCGTTTCGCGCTTGCTCAAGGGATACCGTGGCAAACCCGCCTGCGATGTCGCCGCGCTCGGCGAGGCCGTGCTCGCTTTTTCACGCATGTGCCTCGCCTTGGGCGACCGGCTGGCGGAGGCGGAGATCAATCCCCTGTTCGTCCTGCCCGAAGGCGAGGGGGTCAAAGCGGCGGATGGTTTGGTCGTGCTGCGCACGGAATGAATTGAGACGGTTAAAACGAGGGAAGAGTCATGCAGGAATTGGAAACGGACGTTCTGGTCATCGGCTTTGGCGGCGCGGGCGCATCTGCGGCGATCGAGGCGCACGATGCGGGCGCCCAGGTCATCATTCTGGAAAAGATGCCCCAGCCCGGTGGCAATACGCGGCTTTCCAATTGTTCGTGGTTCGCCCCGCCGCCCGGTACGGAACAGCAGGCGGTCGACCATATCGACGCGCTGTGCCTGGGGCGGACCGAACGCGACGTGATCGAAGCCTATGTGCAGTCTGCCGCAACCACCAAGGCATGGATCGAGGGGCTCGGCGGCACACCCAAGGTCACGCATTTCCTGAGTGTGCGTTATCCGCAGGTCACGCATCCGTCATGGCCGGGTTTCCCCGGGGCGGCTGCGATGGTGAACCAGACCGTGATGTCGCCGCGCGACAACGAGCCCAACGGCGAACGCCTGTTCATGCTGCTGCATGACAATGTGGAAAAGCGCGGCATCAAATCGATCACCGGCGCCCCGGCCAAGGAACTGCTGACCAACGATCGCGGCGACGTGGTCGGCGCGGTGGCCGAAAAGGACGGCGAAAAGATCACCATCAAGGCGCGTCGCGCCGTGGTGTTGACCAGCGGTGGATTTGAGTTCAACGACGAGATGAAGGAACGCTACCTGCCGGTCAATCCGTTCTATGCCATCGGCAATCCCGGCAACACGGGTGATGGCATCACCATGGCGGAGGACGTCGGTGCCGATCTGTGGCACATGGGCGTGGTGGTCGGCAGCTTCGGTATGCGTGTGGAGGATTATTACGCGCCGTTCTCCGTCAACTACCCCAGCCCGCGCTTCATCTATGTGAACAAGCACGGCAAACGCTTTACCAACGAGACCGGCTGGGAAAGCCATTTCGCCTGGCAGTCGTTGGTGATGTTCGACCCGAAGAAGCCCGGCTTTCCGACGATTCCGGTCTACGGCATCTGCGACAAGGAAGGCCTGATCAAAGGTACGCTGCATCCCGGCACGGCCGGGGGCGGACGTGCCTATAAGTGGAGCCCGGATAACTCGGCCGAGGTCGCCAAGGGTTGGATCATCGAAGGCAAGACCGTCGCGGAGCTGGCAGGCAAGCTCAACATGGACCCGGCGGTGCTGGAAAAGACCATCAGCCGCTACGCCGATTACTGCAAGAACGGCGTCGATTCGGATTTCCATCGGTCCAAGGAAACTCTGCAGGCGCTGGCCACGCCGCCCTATTATGCAGTCGAGATGTGGCCGCGTATGGTCAACACCATGGGCGGGCCGCGCCGCGACGCGCAGGCCCGCGTGGTGCGCAAGGATGGCACACCCATCGGGCGGCTCTATTCGGCGGGCGAATTGGGCTCGCTCTGGGGCCATCTCTATTGCGGCGGCGGCAATGTGGGCGAGGCACTGGCCGTCGGTCGTATCGCCGGACGCAACGCGGCGGGCGAAGCGCCACTCAACAGCTAAAAGACGGAGCGGAACGATTGTCATGATGCGCGTGGCGGTGCTCGACGACTACCAGAAGGTCGCTGAAGGCCTGGCCGACTGGTCGTCTGTGAAAAGACAGGCAAGTGTCGATTTCTTCCACGAACATCTGGGCGATGACGATGACGTGGTGGCGAAGCTCGCCGATTACGACATCGTCGTCGCTGTGCGTGAACGCACGCGCTTCCCCAAAAGCGTGCTCGAACGTCTGCCGAGGCTGAAGCTCATCTCCAACACCGGCCATTACATGGCGCATATCGATCTGGTCTATGCACATGAGCGCGGCATCACGGTGTGCGAGACGACGCGCCGCCCCGGTCCCACTGGTGCAGTGGCCGAACTTGCCTGGGCGCATATCTTTGCCCTCGCGCGCAACCTGATTGCGGAAAATGCCTCGGTGCGCGCCGGCGGCTGGCAGGCGGGTGTCGGCATGCAGTTGGGCGGGCGCAGACTCGGTGTGCTGGGTCTCGGCCGCTCCGGTGAAGCGGTGGCCAGGATCGGCCTCGCGCTCGAGATGGATGTGGTGGCGTGGAGCCAGAACCTGACCGAGGCACGCTGCGCCGAGGTCGGCGTGACGTATGTGGACAAGGATACGCTGTTCCGCACCTCCGACTTCATCACCGTGCAATTGGTGCTGAGCCGGCGCACGCGTGGCCTGATCGGCGCGCGTGAACTGGGATTGATGAAAAAGACCGCTTATCTGATCAATACGGCGCGCGGGCCCATCGTGGATGAGGCGGCACTGCTGGATGCGCTGCATGCCGGGACCATCGCGGGCGCGGGGCTCGATGTTTTCGATCAGGAGCCGCTGCCCGCCAATCACCCGTTACGCCAGGCCCCCCGCACGGTGCTGACGCCGCATATCGGTTATGTAAGCGACGTTTCCTACGAGACGTTCTATGCGCAGGCGGTCGAGAACATCTGCGCGTTCCTGGACGGCAAACCGATCCGTGAACTCAACCCCGACAACACGTCCAAGGACGGCGTTTCGCGGTCCTAATATTGGCCTCACTAATATTGGCCGATAGGCGGCAGGCCCAGCATCATCTGGCCATAGAGCGAGCCGACCGCGTCCCAATTAAGGCTCACGTGGCGGCCGACGGCATTGGTGTCGCGCCAGGCGCGCTGCACCGGGTCGGTCAGATAAAGCCCCGCGCCGCCGGTGGAGGAATTCAGCACATCCGTTGCCTGGATGGCGAGCTTCACCGCAAAGGCCTGATCGCGCCTGAGCGTAATGCGTTCCTCGGTGGTCGGCGTGCGGCCTGCCTCAGCCACTTCGTTTGCTAGTTTCATCACGTTGCGCAGCAAGGTCTCGGCCGTGGTTACGCATGCCGCCGCTTCACCGACGCGAACCTGGATCGTGGTGAAATCGGCCATGCGCATGCGTCCGCCCGCGATGGCGCCGCGCGTTTCACGCACCTTGATGCGCTCCACGTAATCGCGCACCGCGCCCTGTGCTGCACCGACCGCGACCGTACCCAGCAGGGTCGCGACGTAGGAGACGAGCGGCAGGCGGTAGAGCGGGCTCGCATGCAGGCCGACGCCCGGCGCATCGCCGCCCATGGCGGCGGCGAAATCGATCATGCGATGCGTGGGCACGAAGCATCCGGCGCTCGCGATCGTCTTCGATCCGGTTCCCGCGAGACCGCTGGTGAACCAATCGTCCTCGATCGTGTAGTCGCTGACGGGGATCAGAAAAAAGCCCGGCCTCGGCTTGTCACCGCTAATCATGCCGCCGACGATCGCCCAGCTCGCATGGTCGCATCCGCTGGCGAAACTCCATTTTCCGGTGAGGCGCCAGCCGCCCGGTTCGGGCACGGCCTGTCCGGTCGGGGCGTACGAACCGCACAGCATGGCATCCGCATCGGTGCTCCACACATCTTCCTGTGCTTTCTGCTCGAACTTGGCGAGCAGCCAGTGATGCCCGGCGGCGACCAGGGTACACCAGGCGGTCGCGGCGCAGGCCGAAGCCAGCGGAAGGCCGATATCGATCAGGTCTTCGCCGCCATATTCGAACCCGCCGAAGCGCTTGGGCTGGCACAGGCGATGCAGTTCGGCCGCTCTGATCTTGGCCATGGTCGCGATGGGCACCTGGCGCTGCTGTTCGGCCTCTCGCGCGCCCGCGACGAGGTCCGGGATCAGGGTTGTGGCGCGCTGAACGAGGTCGGCGGGCGTCGCGGCGCTGACGCGGGTTTGATGATCGAGCATGAGGCGTCCCTGTTCTCGGATGTTGTTTGATCCATGGTCGTCGCGCACCGCGGCCGGGGCAAGCCGGTTATGTGAGCGCGCCCTTGGGTGTGCGCGTGCCCGCCTGCGGCATGCTTTCGAGCTTCGCCGTCTTGGAGGCCTGGCGTAGTTCCTTGATCAGCAGACGCGCGGACTGGCTGACCAGCGCATCGGGCCGGCGCGCGATGCCGACGTCCGAAATCGTCCAGGATTTCTCGGTCTTGAGGATGCTGACATCGCCTTGCTCGATCTCGTCATAGATCGTGTTGCTGGGCAGCGCCGCGATCGCACCGGTTTCGCGCATGTAGGACCAGGTCGACGAGCCGAAGGTGGTTTCGAAGCAATTGCGTGGGAACGGCACTTTGTGCTTGAGCAGGATACGGTTCAGGCATTCGCGCACCGCCGTCTTGGGGAGCGGAACGATCCACGGATAATCGATCATGTCTTCCAGCTCGACGCTGTTCCTCAGTGTCAGCGGGTGGCCGGGCAGCGCCGCGATCACCAGGCGGTCCTGGAAAAAGACCTCGAACACCAGACCGGACATTTCCGTCGCGCCGCCGCGCCGGCCGAAGATCATGTCGAGCTCGCCGACGCGTAGTGCGGGCAGGAGCTGTTCGTAGGTCCCCGGAATGACGGAGACATTGAGGTGCGGGCGATGGCGTTTGAGGCGTGCGACCGCGATGGGTAAAAGACGCGACATGGCGAGTTGAAGCCCGCCGACGCGGATGCCGCCGTCAGCCGAATTCTTGAGCGCCTCGATCTCGGAAAAGCCGGCATTGAGTTCCGCGATCGCGGGTGTGGCATGGCGCAACAGTGCCTCACCGAATGGCGTGAGGGCGACCCCAGTGGGGAAGCGGGTGAACAGCTCGGCGCCGAGTGCCGCTTCCAGTTCCTTAATGGTCTTGGTGACACCGGGCTGGGACACGTTCAGCGCTTCGGCGGTGCGCTTGATGCTGCCGTTGCGGGCGACTTCCAGGAAACACTGGATCTGGCGGAGATGGACGCGCGCACTCACCTTTGTGGCCCCTTTTTTGGTTTCTTGGCCCGTTTTACGGCCTTTTGGACAGCTTAGCGGTTTTCCTGGATTTTTCCAGATTCGTTATACAGAATTCCAAAAAGGTTATTCCATCGTGCCCGTGCCCGCGCGCTATCTTTGCCCAGACAGTACACGAACCACTGCACGGGCAACGTCGCCGAATGCGGCACGGCCGAAGCGGTTTTAGAAGGGAGAACGACATGAATTCCGACGGCAAGATGCGGCTCGCGGCCTATTACAACCCGACGGGACACCATGTGGCGTCGTGGCGGCATCCGCGCGCCCAGGCCGACGCCTCCTTTAACGTCAAACACTACATCGAGATCGCCCAGACGGCGGAACGCGCCAAGTTCGATCTCCTGTTCCTGGCCGATGCCAATGCGACCCGCGAGGCCGCGGTGGAGGCGATCTCGCGCTCGGTGCAGTTCGTCGCGCATTTCGAGCCGATGACGCTGCTCTCCGCGCTCGCCATGGTGACCGAAAAGATCGGCCTGATCGGCACGGTTTCGACCTCGTGGAACGAGCCCTATCACATCGCACGCAAATTCGCCTCGCTCGATCATATTTCCCAGGGCCGTTCCGGCTGGAACATCGTGACCTCGGGCCAGAAGGCGGAGGCGCAGAATTTCGGCAAGGACGATGCTTACGACCATCACGATCGCTATGTACGCGCGCGCGAAGTAGTGAAAATCGTGCTGGGCCTATGGGATTCGTGGGAAGACGACGCCTTCGTCATCGATACCGAAAGTGGCCTTTATTACGATCCGGCGAAGCGTCATGACCTTCACTGGAAGACCGACATGTACAGGGTGAAGGGCCCGCTCAACGTGCCGCGCCCGGTGCAGGGTTATCCGGTGCTGGTGCAGGCTGGCGGCTCGGATGATGGTCGCGAAACGGCGGCCATGTTCGCCGAAGCCATCTTCAGCCCGCACCTCAACATCCCCACCGCCAAGGCCTATTACGACGATGTGAAGGGCCGGATGAAGAAGTACGGGCGTAATCCGGATCACTGCAAGATCTTGCCGGGCTTGAGCGTCATTTGCCGCCCGACCCAGGAAGAGGCGGACGCCGATTATCAGTCCCTGCAGGAACTGATCCATCCGATTGTCGGCCTCGAAATGCTCAACACGATGCTCGGCCGTCGCATCGATCTCTCCAAATACGATATGGACGGTCCGCTACCCGACATGCCCGATCATGACGGCGGCCATTACGCCAGTCTTCTGGAAATGGCGAAGCGCGAAAACATGTCGATCCGTCAGCTCGCCATGCATGCGGCTGGTGCGCGCGCGAAGAACGTGATCAAGGGTTCGCCCGAATTCATCGCGGACTATATGCAGGAATGGTTCGAAGCCGAATGCTGCGACGGCTTCACGATCATGCCGGCCTATATCCCGGGCGCGCTCGATGATTTCTGCGACATGGTCATTCCGATCCTGCAGAAGCGTGGCTTGTTCCGCACCGAGTATGAAGGCAGCACGCTGCGCGAGCATCTGGGTGTGCCGCGCCCGGCCAACCAGCATGTCGGCCCCAACCAGTTCTCGCAGGTACCGTACCGTCTGGCCGACGCGGCGGAGTGATCCTCCGCCCGTTGACTGCCCACCGAGCCCTGTTTGTAATGTTTAGGCGGCGGGTGGTGTGACGGCGGCCTCGGTGCGGGTCACAAGCGCGAGCGGGATGGTCACCAGAAGCGTGGCCAACGAGACGACGACATTGCCCTCATAGATCCACGTCATCGCGCGCGCGACGACGTCGTGGCTCATGGTGTTGCTGGTGAGCCCCGCCGTGACCGTGATCCAGCCGGCTGCCGCCGCGCCGAACGAAATGCCGACATTGCGCACCGCTTGGATGGACGATCCCGCCAGCACTTTTTCCTGCGGCTCGGCGATGCGTACCGCGCGCTGCACGATCGGCGGCGTGGTCATGCCGATACCGACCCCCATGGCCGCCATGGAGAGGCCGAACAGGATCAGCGCACCGTCGGCGACGGTGAGTGCCGCGCCAATGCTGCCGACGAAGGCAATGGACAGGCCCCCGATCAGCGATCTGACTTCCTGGTGCGGCTTCAGGTGCGACACCATGATCGCTGACATCGACCATGAGAGCGATAGTACGACCAGGAAGTAAGACGCATAGATGGGGGCGAGCCCGCGCAGAACCTGCAGATGCAGGGTGACGAAGGATTGCACGAACACGGTGGTGACCGCAGACAGCGCGACAATCCAGTGTAGTGCGCCCATTTCGCTCACAAGGTTCATCGCCTGGCGTGGGAACATGGGGGCCGAGGCATGGGCATCGCGCCAGAACGACCAGACCGACAGCACGAGCGCGGCGGCGAATAGCGCAAGCCGGTGCGAAAATTCGTCGGTCTGCGAGGTGAAGCTCAGCGCCAGCACCGCACCGCCCAGCATCAGCAACCGGCGATAGGGAATCATCGACAGGCGGCCGTGCCCTTCGGTCTGCGGTGTGATGCGCCAGGCGAAGATGACGAAAACCAGGGTCAGCGCGGCGAGACCCCAGAAGGCGCCGCGCCAGATTTCATATTGTGCGAAGACGCCGCCGAACGCCGGCCCGACCACAGTCGCCAGGCCCCAGACCATGGAGATGATGGCAACCGCGCGTCCGCGCAATTCAGGTGGAATCAGAACGCCGATCATGCCGAAGGCCATCGAGGCGACGGCACCGCCGCCGATGCCCTGGATCAGGCGCATGACGACGAGGAATTCCATATTCGGTGCGAAGGCCGCGCCGATCAGGCTGACCAGGAACACGAGCCCTGCGCCGGCATACGCGGTGCGCGCGCCGAAAATACTGCGCAGCGGGCCTGCGCTGCCTGCGCCCATCACTGAGCCGACGGCGAACAGCGCAAAGGTCCATGAATAGAGCCGCACACCGCCGATATCGGCCACAATGCTCGGCATGATGCCGGAAACGACGAAGGTATCCATAGCCACCAGCAGCACACCGAGATTGATGGTCAGCATGTAGGTGCCGACCGGGCCGGATAGGGCATCGCGCCAGCTTCCGGCGGCGGGCGACGCGGGGTGCTGAGACTCACTCATAACTTTCATCCTGATACGAAGGTGTTGTATTCTCTTAGCATCTGATTATCTCTAAGTCAAAGAATCTTAGTTGCTAAGATAAATGCATGGCTAAATCCGGAAAGCACGCCGAACTGTTCTTGCGCCTCGATCGCGCGATCCGCGAAACCAGCGCGCAAGCTGCGTTGTTCTCGAGCGCTGTCGCGCAGCGGCTCGGCATTACCGTCAACGACATCGAGTGTCTGGACATCATCAATCTCAACGGGCCGATGACCGCGGGCAAGCTTGCCGAAACGACCGGGCTGACCACGGGGGCGATCACCGGGATTATCGACCGGTTGTCGGCAGCCGGCATGGTCGTGCGCGAACCGGATCCCGGCGATCGCCGCCGTGTCATCGTGCGCGTTGCGGCTGAGGAGCCGAACAATCGTGTTAGTCCATTCTACCGCTCGATCAAGCGGCGGATCGAGGCCGCGTGCAGCCGATATAGTGAAAAGGAGATGCTGCTCCTGATCGAATTCTACGAGCAGACCATGAATGCGCTGCGCGACGAAACCTTGGCGCTGCGCAACGACGGCGAGTCTAAATAAAGAAGGCCCGGTCGTTCCGGGCCTTGCAGGTTCTGGATCGGGAGGGCGGCAGCGTTCAGTTTCTTGGCATGCGAACCGTTTTGGCCGCGGCCACCATATTCACGAGTGCGGGCCGGACTTCTTCCCATTTTCGGGTCTTGAGGCCGCAATCGGGATTCACCCAGAGCCTGTCAGCCGGAATGTAGCAAGCCGCCGCCTTCAGCAACGCGGCCATATCGTTGATAGCGGGCAGGCGTGCGATATGGATGTCGTAGACGCCGGGCCCGATTTCGTTCGGATATTTGTACGTCTTGAACGCGTTGAGTAGTTCCATCTTCGAACGTGCGGTTTCGATCGAGATGACGTCGGCATCCAGCGCTCCGATCGATTCGATGATGTCGTTGAAATCCGAGTAGCACATATGCGTGTGGATTTGCGTGCCGGGCGTGACGCCGGATGAGGTGAGGCGGAAGCACTCGGTGGCCCAGTCGAGATAGGCCGGCCAATCGGATTTGCGGAGCGGTAGCCCTTCGCGCAGCGCCGGTTCGTCGATCTGGATGATGCGAAGTCCGGCCTTTTCCAGATCCTGGACTTCGTCGCGGAGCGCCAGGGCGATCTGTTTGCAGATCGTGGAGCGCGGCGTATCGTCGCGCACGAACGACCATTGCAGCATGGTGACAGGGCCCGTCACCATGCCTTTCACCGGCTTGGCCGTCAGGGACTGGGCGTACGACGACCATTTCAGGCTGATCGGCGCGGGGCGCGACACATCGCCGAAAATGATGGGCGGGCGCACGTAGCGGTGCCCATAGCTCTGCACCCAGGCGCGCTTGGTGAACAGATAACCGGAGAGCTGTTCGCCGAAATATTGCACCATTTCATTGCGTTCGAATTCGCCGTGGACCAGCACGTCGAGACCGATGTCTTCCTGCCAGCGGATGGCGGTCTCGGTTTCGTGCCGCAACGCGGCCTCGTATTCGGCCGGACTCAGTGTGCCTTTCGAGAAGGCCGCCCGGATCTTGCGGACGGCATCCGTCTGGGGGAACGAGCCGATGGTCGTGGTGGGAAATTCGGGAAGCTCGAGGATCGATTTCTGGATTTGCCGCCGCTCGGCATAAGGCACCGCGCGATGCGACATCTCCGGGCTCACGGCCGCGAGGCGCGCCGTCACTGCCGCGTTATGGATCTTCAGCGATTTCTTGCGGTCGGCGGCGGCCTCATCCGACTCGCGAAGCTCGGCGGCGACCGAGGCGCGGCCCTCATTCAGGGCGCGCGCCAGGATGCGCAATTCGTCCATCTTCTGGGTGGCGAAGGCGAGCCAGCGGCGGACATCGCTGTCCAGTTCTGTCTCAAGCGCCAGATCCAACGGCACATACATCAAGGAGCAGGAGGGGGCCAGAACGATACGCTCCGCGCCTCTCTGCGCGACGATGGGTTCGACGTGATCGAGGATCTGGTTCAGGTCTGCGCGCCACACATTGCGGCCGTCGATGACGCCCAGCGACAAGGTCAGATCGCTGGGCGCTTTGTGTAGGATTTCATCAAGTTGATCGGGCCCACGCTTCAGATCGATATGCAGGCCTGAAACCGGCAAGCTGAGCGCCAGATCGAGATTGTCGCCCAAAGATCCGAAATAGGTGGTCAGCAGAAGCTTCGCATTCGGGACGGCCTCGTTCAGGGCCCGATAGGCTGAAACATAGGCCGCACGGGCGTCGTCGCTGGGATCCGTGACCAGGCATGGCTCGTCGATCTGAATCCAGCTAGCTCCTTCAGCCACCAGGCGACGGATGAGCTCGGCATAGACCTTCACGAGACCGGGCAGAAGCGACAGTGGGTCGAAGGGTTCGGTCGTCCGGCTGAGCAGCAGGTAGGTGATGGGGCCGACGAGGACGGGGCGTGTCGCAAAGCCGGCCGCTTTCGCTTCCTTGAATTCATTGACCGGTTTGGTGGACAGCAGAGAGAAGGTCTGCTCTGGCGATAGCTCCGGCACCATGTAGTGGTAGTTGGTGTCGAACCATTTGGTCATGGCGAGCGCCGGGAGACCTTGGCCTTTGTGTCCGCTCGTACCGCGCGCCATCGCGAAATAGGTTTCCAGGGAAACAGGCCCGTCGACGGCGCCGTAAATCGCCGGAACGGCTCCGATGAGCGCGCTCATGTCGAGCATGTGGTCGTAGAGCGAGAAATCGTTGCTCGGGATCAGATCGATCCCGGCCCGTTTCTGCGCCGACCAGTTCTCGCGCCGCAGGGCGGCGGTGGTGGTCAGGAATTGCTGCAGGTTCACCGTCCCGGACCAGAATCCTTCGAGAGCGGTCTTATGCTCGCGGTGGCGGCCGATGCGCGGGAAACCGAGGGTGCTCGTCAATACAGGCATGATATTCCTAACGTTGTACACCGATCGAGCGGTGAGGATGAATGAAACTTCGTTATCTGCGTGCGAATTGTCGGGCGATGGACGCGGACAATTGCTTGCGACTGTTGCCGAGGCCGAGAAGGTGGCACGCCGTCTGTGTCAGGCCTGGGCGATTGAGGGTATAGAAGTGGAACTCCCGGATTCCCTCGGCGATCAAGGCGCGACACTGTTCGACAACGACGTTGATCGAAATAAGTTGGCGCATTTCCGGATCGGCATCGAACTCTTCATATAGTTCGCCGAGCCAAGGGGGGATCGTGGCTCCGCATGTCACAGCAAAACGGCGCACCTGCGTAAGGCCGGTGATGGGAAGGATTCCCGGTACGATGGGAATCTTGATCCCCGATGCGACCGCCCGGTCACGGAATCTCAGGAATGCATCGGGCTCGAAAAAGAATTGCGTGATTGCGCGCGTGGCGCCGGCATCGACCTTTCGCTTCAGGTTATCGAGGTCCGCTTCGGGGCTCGATGCCTCGGGGTGAACCTCCGGATAGGCGGCGACCGAGATCTCGAAGTCGGCGATGCGCCTCAGTGCGCGGACAAGATCGACGGCGAACGGATAGCCGTTGCGTACGGGGATGTAGGTGTCCGAACCGACCGGGTTATCACCGCGGAGCGCGATGATATGGCGGATGCCGGTATCCCAGTAGGCCGTGGCGGCATCCTTGATCTCGGCCTTGGTCACGCCGATGCAGGTCATGTGTGCGGCGGTCGGCACGCCGGTGATCTCCAGGATTTGTTCGGCGACCTCGTGGGTCCTGTCGCGCACACCCCCGCCGGCGCCGTGGGTGACCGAGAAAAACAAAGGATCCAGGCCCGCCAGTCGGCGGACAGTGTCCCAAAATGTATGCTTCAGGGCTGGACCTTTCGGTGGGAAAACCTCGAAGCTGACCTTCGTCCCACCACGTTTTGTGCGTTCGTCGAATAACATATCGGCCCATTCCCTGCCGTTGTGGGCAAGACTCTACGCCGCCGCACCGAAATTTTCCTTGCGGATTTCGGCCAGTTTTTCCACTTTTACGCAGGGAAACCCAACAAATATGCCCTCATGAGCAAAAAACCGGCGCGTAGCCCACAGAAGCCAATCTTCGGGAAAGCGGAAATTGCCCAAAAGGTCGAATTGGATGATTTCGACCGGAAGATCCTTTCGGTCCTGACGGAGAATGGGCGCGCAAGCAATGTGCAGATCGCGGAAAAGGTAGGACTGTCGGAAGCGCCGTGTTCGCGGCGTATCCGCCGGCTCGAGAACGAAGGGGTGATCACCGGCTACAGTGCTCATTTGGCGCCCGAAGCGATGGGAATCGGCTTCGTCGCCTTCGTGACCTTGGTGCTGGATTACATCACCGCCGCGACCACTGAAAAATTTGCGCAAGAGATCAGGGACATCCCCGAGATCGTGTCCTGCTACATCGTGTCGGGCGGCTACGATGCCATCTTGCATGTCGCTGCGGCCGACAGCGCCGCTTATTCGGATATCGTGTTCAATCGATTGCGTCGCATCCCGGGAGTGAAGGATGTCCGTTCGAGCTTCGTGATGCGCACCATTAAGGAAAGCCGAGGTGTTGTGCTCGGTCCGTGATGTGGTGGGGCGACGGCCGAGGCGAGCCGCCGCGCTCGCGCCGGCCCGCTTCTCGTTCTTGTATCTGTCGGCCGGCTTCTCGTTCTTGTATCTTGTGTCTTGTCGTTCGTCAGATCGTTTTGACGATGTCTGCGAGCTGGTCGGCGCATTGGCCCCAGCCGGCATGGAAGCCCATCTCCTCGTGTTTCTGCTTGTCTTCCGCGTTCCAGTGGAGCGCGCGCCCGGTGTAGCGGGTCTTGCCGCCACCGAGATCCTCGAACGTGATGATGCCCACCATGAACGGTTTCTCGGATGGAACCCACGCGGAGGTAAACGCATCCGTGAAGACGATCTTCTCGTTCGGCACGACATCCAGATAGATGCCGCGGTTGGGGAATTCTTCGCCATTCGGTCCGCGCATCAGGACGTAGCTCGATCCGCCCGGACGCACATCCGTTTCGATGACCGGCGTGGTCCAGGGGCGCGGCGTGAACCACTGTTTCATGATCTCGGGATCCGTCCAGGCGCGGAAGAGCTTCTCAGGCGGCGCGTCGATGATGCGGGTGATCATCAGCTCGTGATTCGGCGCGGCGGTGGTCTGTGTGGTGGCGTTCATGATCTGGTTCCTCTCGTGTCGGGTTCCTGTTTGGGGATCGGATTTCAGTTCGCGGGTTTCGGGAGTGACGTTTCGATGTGGCGGCGCAGATGGGCGAGGGAATCGATGGCGACCTGCGCATCCTGCTTGGCCTTGGCGAAGATGAAGGAGCCTTGCAGCACGGTCTGGATGTAATAGGCGAGGCTCGTGGCACTCCACGGCGCGTCGGGCGCGTACAGTCGCTTCGCGGCTTCGATATCTTCGATCAGTTTCGCGGTGTGGTTCGACATGTGCTCGTTGCATGCGGCGCGTAAGCCCGGGTGCGTCGTGTAGATCTCCTGCACCATGGTGCCGAGCAGGCAGGTGAAGGTCGGGATGTCCCAGTGCAGCATCGACACGCGGAAATCGATGTAGCCGAGCACGCGGTCGCGCGGATCGGGCAGGACGCGATAGGGGGCATCGCCGAACACGGCCTCGGTCATGGTCTCCCATTGCTGGGTCGCCTCTAGCCCAAGTTCGTCCTTGTTCTTGAAGTGGTGAAAGAAGCTGCCCTTGGTCACGCCGGCGGCGGCGCAGATGTCGTCCACCGTGGTCGCCGAATACCCTTTGGTACGGATGAGCTGCATCGCCGCGTCGAGCAGTTTGGCCTTGGATTGGTTTTGCGGACGGGAAGCCATCGCCTGTTTCCGTGGTTGATGATGAAAACATACCAACTAGTCGGTATGTTTTCAAGCAGGAAAGCACCGGCCCGCTAAATTCTCATGAGCGATCGCCAATCCGTTGTTTGGACACAAAAAATCGGCCGGGGAAGGCCCCGGCCGATGATTTCGAGCGAACTCCGGGCGGCTACGCCCAGGTGAGATCGTGCTGGCGGAACGGCGTGGAGCGGATGCGTTTGCCAGTCGCGTAGAAGATCGCGTTGGCGACCGCTGGCGGCGTCGGCGGACCCGCGGGCTCGCCCAGGCCACCCCACTTGGTGCCGCCGGACGAGGCGAAGATCGTCTCGACCTGGGGCACCTGATCGATGCGCATCAGATTGTAGCTGTCGAAATTGGTGCTCATGAAGCGGCCGCCCTCGAGGTCGAGGCCGCCTGTCCAGGCATGCGACAATTCCCAGCACACCGACCCTTCGCATTGTTCGGTTGCCGCGTGCGGGTTGATGACGCGACCGGCGTCGATCACGAGCAGCATCTTCTCGATGTTCAGACGTCCGCGTCGGTTGACCGTGACCGTGGCGCAGGCTGCGGCGATCGTGCCGTGCGATTCCACCATCGCGATGCCCATGCCCTCGCCCTTCGGCAGATCGGTCCGGAAGCCCGCCTTTTCCTTCAGCGTCTTGAGCACGAGTTGGAAGTCATCCATCCCCTCGGTCATCTTGAGGCGCCATTCGAGCGGATCCCATCCGCCCGCGTTGGCCAGCTCGTCGATGAACACCTCGGCCATGAAGCCCATCTGATTGGCGCCCGGCGCACGATGCGTCGAACTCGGCACATGGGTTTTGGCGTTGTGACGCTCATGCTGACGGTGCGGGAACTTGTACGGCATGTTGTAGATGCCGTAGTCGGATGTGGCACCGCCGATCCGGTTCATGGCGTCCTGCGAGAACCAGGCTGCGCGGGTGAACAACGCGGTCGGCAGACCATCGTCGCCGATGGCCGCGGACAGCTTGGCAACCGCAAGCGGGCGTTGCTTGTCCTGGGCGATGTCCTCTTCGCGTGACCACAGCACCTTCACCGGCTTCTTGAGCTGTTTGGAGATTTCAGCCGCCTGCTTGGTGACGCCTGTGCCGCCGCCGCCGTTGCCGCCGAAGCCGCCGCCCAGGAACATGGTGTGGGCGTAGATGTTCTTCGGATCGATGCCGGTCTGTTCGGCGACCAGGGTGATGGCGGCGGATTGATCCTGCGTCGGGGACCACACGTCGACGCGATCATCCTGCACCCATACGGTGGCATTGATCGGCTCCATGCGGGCGTGCGTTTCGAACGGACGCTGATAGGACGCGGTCACCACCTTCTGCGACTTGGCGATGATCTCGGCGGCTTGCGGATCTTCCTTGCCGCTGATCTCGCCCTTCTGTTCGAGCAGCTTATGCCCTGCTTCGAAGTAGGCAGCGCTGCTGTCCTTCGCGGCCTCGCCGAAATCCCACTGGATGGGCATCAGTTCGAGCGCGGTCTTGGCGCGATACCAGGAATCGGCGACCACCGCGACCGCATCCTGCAGGTCGGGCTGTCCGCGCTTGCCCGGAACGGCCTTGAGCGGAACGGCAGCGATGATGCCGGGACGGTTCTTGATCGCGTCGAAGTTATAACCCTTGAGCGTTCCCCATGGCACCGGGCTCGCCTTGACCGCAGCATAGACCATGCCGTCCACGCGCGTGTCGATCGCATACTGCGCGCTACCGTTGACCTTGTTGGGGATGTCGAGGCGTTGCATGCCTTTGCCGAGCAGCCACCACTTGGACGGATCGGTGACGATCTCGGGTTCCTTGTCGAGCTTCACCTTGGTGGCCGCTTCAGCGAAATCGCCGTAGGTGGCCGTATGATTGCCCGCCGTCAGCTTGCCGAGCTTCGCCTCGATCTGGGAACGGTCGATGCCCCAGGCTTCGGCGGCGGCCTGTTTCAGGCGTTCGCGCGCCGAGGCGCCCGCACCCATCAGGTGGGGATGCTGCATACGCACGAGCTGTGAGCCGTGCGTGGTCATCACCTTGTATTCCTTGTTGTTACGCAGATGCCGGTTGGCGTCGGCCCATTCGGTCTTGATCTGTGACCAATCGACATTGAGCTCCTCGGCGATCAGCAAGGCCACCGAGGTCAGGCCGCCCTGGCCCATCTCGGTGTGTGGGATGCGCATGGTGACCGTGTTGTCCTTGTCGATCACGAGCCACGCGTTGATCTCCGTGCCGACCGCGGTCGAGGTGGAGGTCGCCTTCGAACTGATCGTCGCAGCGAACGCCGTCGGCATATGGAAGCCGATCATCAGCCCGCCGCCGATCGCGGCGGACGCCTGGATGAAGGAGCGACGGGTGAGGGTCTTGTTGGATAGGATCTCGTTCATGTCAGCCTCCCTTACACCTGCTGGATCTTGGAGGAGGCGAGACGGATCGCCTGCATGATGCGCTGGTACGTGCCGCAGCGACAGAGATTGTCGGCCATCGCGGCTTCGATCTCGGCATCGGTGGGGTTCTTGCGTTTTGCGAGAAGAGCCGACGCGGCCATGATCTGCCCGCTTTGACAGTAGCCGCATTGCGGGACGCCGATCTCCACCCAAGCCTGCTGAACGGGATGCTTGCTGTCCGGCGACAGGCCTTCGATGGTCGTGACCTTCTTGCCGACCGCAGCCGAAGCCTGAACCTGGCATGCCTTCATCGCCTGGCCGTCGATGTGGACGGTACAGGCACCGCAGCGCGCAATGCCGCAGCCATACTTGGTGCCGGTCAGCCCGATATTGTCGCGCAGAACCCAGAGCAGCGGAGTCTCAGGTTCGACATCCACCGTCTCGGCTTTGCCGTTGACGTTGAGGGTAAAATTCATGGGTCCGGTTCCTTTCACCGATCGGCGCGGTCCCTGCTCGATCCGCGCAGCAGCGCTTGCCAGCGCGCCTTACTTTCGCATAAGTAACACTAATCTTGTGGATTTTAGGGGTCAAGGTGACGGCCCGATGAACCGCTGAGTACAAGGCGGGATAGCAAAAGTTGGGAGGACAATGATGCGCCGAATTCTGTGGACTCTCGTGGGTCTGGTCGTGCTCGGATTGGCCGGATTCGCTTTGTTTGCTCACCAACCTGAGATCGCGCCCATCGCGCGTCCCGATCCTGCTTCCTTCGACAAGGCTTTGGTCGAACGCGGCCGGGTACTTGCCAATTTCGGCGATTGCACCGCATGCCATACCCGCCCCGACGGCGAGGCTTTTGCCGGCAATCTGCCGTTGAGAACGCCGTTCGGCACGATTTACACGACCAACATCACGCCGGATGTCGAGACCGGCATCGGCACCTGGTCCAAGGACGCGTTCCGCCGCGCCCTGAAAGACGGCGTCGACCGTGCGGGCAATCATCTCTACCCGGCGTTCCCTTATGACCATTTCACCAGGGTCAAAGATGCGGACATCGATGCGATCTACGCCTATCTGATGACCCAGGCACCGGTGAAGGAAACGAACAAAGGCAACGATTTCGCCTTCCCGCTCAATATCCGTCCCATACTTGCGGGCTGGAAGCTGTTGTTCCTCGACAAGACGCCGATCCAGGAAGATCCGTCGCGGGATGCACAATGGAACGACGGTAAGTATCTCGTCGAAGGGCTCGGCCATTGCGGCGCCTGCCATACGCCGCGCAACTTCCTGGGCGCAGAGACGACACCGACCTATGGCGGCGGCAGTGCCGAAGGCTGGTTTGCGCCGCCGATCAACAAGGACAACCTGTCTCAGCAACCCTGGACCAGGAATGATTTCGTCGTCTATCTGATGGACGGTTGGCATCCGAAACATGGGATGGCTTCGGGCCCGATGACGCCGGTGGTCGATGCGCTGCATAAGCAGAACGAGATCGACGTCTTCGCCATCGCATCCTATGTGGAAACGCTGCGCGACGGCGAAAAGAAGATCGACGAACAGGCCGTGAAGGCGGCCGCCTTGAAGCGCGATTGGGGTCACCCCGATGCGCCTGCCGTGCCCAAGGAGTTCGCCGACGGTGCCAAGGTGTTTGAGGCGCGCTGCGCGCAATGCCACAAGAGCAATTCGGACATCGCGGGCAATGCCGGTACGGTTCCGCTGGCGCTGCAGACTTCGCTGCACGCGCCGGTGCCCGATACGGTCGCGCATGTGATCTGGAGCGGCATCCGGCCACCGACCGGTGCTTTGGGCCGGTCCATGCCGGCTTTGGGCCAGCAGATGAGCGAAGCCGAAATGATCGCGCTAGTGAAGTTCCTGCGCGCGCGTTTCACCGACGAGCCGGCATGGTCGGGCGTTGAAAGCGCGGTCAAGGACGCGCGTTCGGTTCAATAACCGGCGCGCGACCGCATCGTCTGAATAACGGGCGGATCAGAACTCGATGTCGAGCTCTTCCAGTTCGTCCGGCTCCTGCTTTGCCGCTTCGATCCATGTGATCATGGGCGGCCAGCGCATGATGGTGTCGCAATAGGCCCTCGCCGCGTCGTTCATCGGCACGTTGTAGGTCACGAAGCGTGTGCAGACCGGCGCATACATGGCATCGGCGATGGTCGGCTCGCGGAACAGGAACGGCCCTTTCCGCAGATAGAGGCATTCACTCCAGACGGTCTGGATGCGATCGATGTCGGGCTGTGCGCCGGCGAAGATCTTGAAGTTCGTGTGCCGCGCCCTGAGGTTCATCGGCAGCGCCGCGCGCAGGTTGGTGAACCCGGAATGCATTTCGCCTGAGATCGAGCGGCAGTGTGCGCGTGCGATTGGGTCTTCGGGCAGCATATTCGCCCCGGGATAAAGCTCGTTCAGGTATTCCGCGATGGCCAGCGTGTCCCATACGCTGGCGCCGTTATGATCCAGGCGCGGAACCAGGACGGATGGCGCCAGGAGCAGCAATTCCGCCCGGTTCTCGTCGATGGAGAGCATTTTCTCCTCGACATCTAAGCCGGCCAATTGACAGAGCAGCCAGCCACGCAGCGACCAGGACGAGTAGTTCCTGCTCGAAATGGTCAAGACCGGTTTGGCCGCGGAAGATACAGTTTCTGCCACGATTTACGCCCTTTTCCGCATTGCAACATAACTTTTATTGCGACGCAAAATAAAAAGCATTAGCCTGCCCGGAAGTCATAAAGCATGCGGCACGAATGGGGAACATCCTATAGGCCCTGAGACCGGCCTTCTGATCGGGCTCTGAGATCATTTTGGACGTCACGGCGCATGCTCTATCACACGTATCAAGCCTATCTGGACGCATCGGAAGGGGTGCGCTCTTGGGCGCGTGCCGGCATGGCGATGGGCGCGATGCTGAGGGGCTTCGGCGATTTCGGTCCCAGCCATGGCATCATGGCGGCATTGGAACTGACGTCGCGCGCCAGGTTCATCCATACCCGTCCCGATTATGGCATCGATCATGTGACCGTGGCCGGTCGTCGCGTCGCCGTGCATGAGGAGATCGCACTCTCGCTGCCGTTCTGCGATCTGATCCGGTTCGCGAAGAAAGGTGCGGAGACACAGCCCAAGATGCTGGTGGTGGCACCACTGTCGGGGCATTTCGCGACATTGCTGCGCCGGACGGTGCGAACCTTGTCGCGCGACCACGACGTCTACATCACCGATTGGAAAAATGCGCGCGACGTGCCGTTGTCCGAGGGGCGCTTCGGCTTCGACGATTATGTGGGCTACATCATCAAGAGCTGCGAGGCGATCGGGCCAGGCGCGCATCTGCTCGCCGTCTGTCAGCCCTGCGTCCAGGCGCTTGTCGCCGTCGCACTCATGGCGGAGGACAAGAACCGCGCCTGCCCGCGCAGCATGACCCTGATGGCCGGCCCCATCGACACGCGCATCAATCCGAGCGCGGTCAATGAGCTCGCGACCTCCAAACCCATCGAATGGTTTGAGCGGAACTTGATCTCCAGCGTGCCGGGACGGTTTGCGGGCAGTGGGCGGCGGGTCTATCCCGGTTTCGTGCAGTTGATCGCCTTCCTGTCGATGAACATGGACAAGCACGCCAATGCGCATCGCGAGCTTTACAACCATCTGGCCAGCGGCCGCACGCAGGAGGCGGAGACCATCAAGGCATTCTATGACGAATATTTCGCCGTGCTCGATCTGACCGAGGAGTTCTACATCGAAACCGTCCAGAAGGTGTTCCAGGATGCGCTGCTGCCGAAAGGTGAGTTGATCTGCCTGGGGCGCAGAGTCGATCCACGCGCGATCAGGCGGACTGCATTATTGACTGTGGAAGGCGAGCGTGACGACATCTGCTCGGTCGGTCAGACTGCGGCGGCGCACGAAATGTGCAGCGGGCTGCGCCCGCATTTGAAGCGTCATCACCTGCAGCCGGGGGTCGGCCATTACGGCACCTTCAGCGGCAAGAAGTGGGAAGGACAGATTTACCCGGCGATCCGCAATCTGGTGCTTGCGACGAACTGAACCCGCAGTGGGGGATGGCCGACCCCTTGATCTCGAGAGGTGCGCTGCCCATATGTTCTTGATATGTTCTTTGTCCGCCGTCGGGCGGATCGGTTGGCCAAGGTCTCGTTCATCGTAAAATCCCTTGGAATTCCGGCGTTTTCATCGTCCGCCATGTCGATTTCGGCGCGCAAGATGTCGACGAAATGTCGAATGAACGTAGAGGAAATGTAGAGCTGCTGTAGAGGATGTGTTGATCCGATGTCGATCGAACGTAGACCTGATGTAGACGATCTGATGACCACGGACAGAGGCGAGATCATGAAGCTCAAGGATAAGGTCTGCGTCGTTACCGGTGCCGCCAGTGGCATCGGCCGGGAGATTGCCCGCACCTATGCGCGCGAGGGCGCACACGTCGTCATCGCCGATCTCAATCAGCAGGGCGCCGACGCGGTTGCCGCCGAACTGGGTGGATCAGGAAAAGCGCTGGCTGTCGCCATGGATGTCACCAGCGAAGAGCAGGTGGAGGCCGGTATGGCCAAGGCGATCGCAACGTTCGGCCGACTCGACGTTCTGGTCAGCAATGCCGGTATCCAGATCGTCTCGCCCATCGAGGATTTTCCCTTCGACAAATGGAAACTGATGCTGGCGATCCATCTGGACGGTGCGTTCCTGACGACGCGCGCCGCCCTGCGCCAGATGTACAGGCAGGGCGACGGCGGCAGCATCATCTATATGGGTTCGGTCCATTCCAAGCTCGCCTCGGTGTTGAAGGCGCCGTATGTGACGGCGAAACATGGCCTGCTTGGTCTCTGCCGCACGGTCGCGAAGGAGGGTGCCCCGCACAAGGTGCGCGCCAATGTGATCTGCCCTGGCTTCGTGCGCACGCCGCTGGTCGAGAAGCAGATTCCCGAACAGGCGAAGGAGCTGAGCATCAGCGAGGACGACGTCATCAAGAAGGTGATGTTGAAAGATACTGTTGATGGCGAATTCACCACCCTCGGGGATGTCGCTGAGGCCGCGTTGTTCTTCGCAAGCTTCGAGTCGAACGCACTCACCGGTCAGTCGCTCATCGTCAGCCACGGCTGGTCGATGGAGTAGCAGTCGTACTCGTTTCCGGAACTTTATCCATGCTACCGGTTACCCGGCCACACAATCGGGAAAAGGTGGCCGCAAGGGTGGCGCGGCATCGTCCAAACGATCCGCTGCGAAGAGGTCGGCTTCGGCGAAGAAAGCCGCACGCACACGTGCACGCCGCAAATCATGAGCTTCGCGCGTATCGGGGAACCTGTGTAGGGCGTCATCAGTTCCCAGATTGGAAGCCCGAAACAACAAGCCCCGATCAGGAGAAAACCATGGCGACCAAGCAGCAACCCGATGCAATCGCTCTTCTCAAGGCCGATCACCGCAAGGTGGAAGACCTGTTCGAGAAATTCGAGTCGGCCCGGAGCGCTGACAAGAAGGCCCAGCTCGCGCAGGAGATCTGCACTGAACTCACCATCCATACGATGATCGAGGAAGAAATCTTCTATCCCGCCTGCCAGGGACAGGTTGACGATCATATCGTCGAGGAAGCCTTCGTCGAACACGACGGCGCCAAGCTTCTCATCGCCGAGATCGAAGCCGGCAGCCCCAACGATCCTTATTTCGACGCGAAGGTCTCGGTTCTTGCCGAGCAGATCAAGCATCACGTGAAGGAAGAGGAGAAACGCGCCGAAGGCATGTTCGCCCAGGCGCGCGACGCCGGCCTCGACGTGGATGAACTGGGAAAGCAATTGATGGAGCGCAAGGAGGAATTGCTCATGCAATTCAAGAGCGATGGTCTCCCCGCGCCGCGGACCCGTACCTTCACCGAAGACACGATCAATCACGTTCCGGCGTAATTCTTGACCTGCGAAGTGCGAAAGCCGGCGGGCCGTCAGCCTCTGCCGGCTTTCGTCTGCTTGCAGGATTGATCTAAAGAATGGGCTTGCCGCCGGTGACCGCGATGGTGGCGCCCGACACATAGCTCGACAAAGGATCGGCCAGCATCACGAAGGCGGTCGCTAGTTCCGCCGGTTGACCGGGCCGCATCATCGGGACCTGTTTACCGAAATTGGACACCGAATCTTCGGGTAACGTGGACGGAATCAGCGGCGTCCAGATCGGGCCCGGCGCCACCGCGTTGGCACGGATGTCTTTTTGCGCCAGCAATTGCGCGAGACCGGCCGTGAAGTTCTGGATCGCCCCCTTGGTTGTTGCATAGGCGAGCAGCGTCGGATTTGGATTGTCCGAATTGATCGAAGCTGTGTTGATGATCGCGGCGCCCGGTTTCATGTGAGGCACGGCTGCCTTGGTCAGATAGAACATGGCGTGGATGTTCACCCGGAAGGTGAGATCCCATTCCTCGTCGGAAATATCGGTGATGTCCTTGAAGCTGGCTTGGTGCGCCGCATTGTTGACCAGGATATCGACCCCGCCCAGTTGCTTCACAGCCGTCTCGACGATCCGGCGGCAATGATCGGGGGCTTGGATGTCGCCTGCCATCAGTATGCATTTGCGGCCAGCCTGTTCGACCCACCGTCGGGTTTCATCGGCATCCTCTTCTTCGTCGAGATAGGAGATCACAATGTCGGCGCCTTCGCGTGCATAGGCGATGGCGACCGCGCGTCCGATCCCGCTGTCGCCGCCGGTGATGATCGCGCGTCTACCGGCGAGCCGGCCTGAACCTTTATAGGACCGTTCACCATGATCGGGCACCGGCTGCATGTCTGTGGTGCGGCCCGGCATCGGTTGCTGTTGCTTGGGGAAGGGAGGAAAGGGAAAGTCCGGCATGAACTGAGGTTCTCCTATGTTCTGTATGTGTCAGCATCCTTTCTGCGGATTTTGTATCGATGCCTCTTTCGCCGCCGCCGGAGGCGTGCTCTTGGTTTCGATCTGAACCTCGGTTATGCCATCCTTGACGAATCCCAAGTCGTCCGCACCCTTTCTGGACACATCGAGCACGCGCCCTTTGATGTAAGGGCCGCGGTCGTTGACCGTGAGCGTGGTTTCCTTGCCGTTCTCGAGGTTCTTCACGTTGATCTCCGTGCCCAGGGGCAAGGTGGGGTGAGCCGCAGTGCGTGCATTGGGATCGAATATTTCACCCGAGGCGGTCTTCTTGCCTGCGTCCTCGCGTCCGTACCATGAGGCTTCACCTGTTTGGAGCTTCGGCATCTTGCCGGTGCAGGCCTGCGCTTTCTTATTCGTTTGATTGGCACTTTGCTCGGCGGCGCTGGCCAAGAGGGGGGCGAGGTGGAAGCTGGAATCCAGGATCGCTGGAACGGAAATGAAAAAAGCCGCAAACGCAATCGACAGCCCGACGACTGCTAATTTCTGCATCGTTTCTCCACCATCTTTTTTGGAAAGTTCCGCAGCTTTCAACTCGCCATACGGTGCAGAGTTGCGGCCACTGATGAAGGCGCAGTGCACGATTGCGTGCACAACACAACAACGAAGGCGCGCCATCCGTATAAACCGAACGTCTGCAAAAGGTCACTGTGGGGCGGATCACCCGCGCCTTATCGTGGTGAAACCTTCGCGGGTACTTCGATGACGACGACGAGCTACGCCCTGCACGTTAAACTCGATCTCATCCTCAACGATCAGCCGCAGCGAATCCTTCGAGACGGCGGAGAGGTCTGGGATTTCGAGCCGGAACACCGGCTGATCTGGATCGATCGCGACCGCATCGACCATATCTGCGAGGTGCCGCCGGTGACGCCGCCGCTGGATTATCAGCCGCGCACCATTTGCGGGCAGGACGTGACGACCACGCGGCTTCATCTTATCGAAAGCGACGAGCATCCGGTGCCGTCCTGCCGCGCGTGTTTTGTGGCGAACTTGAAACGCATGCATGGCGATGCGGAGGGTGGATTCTTCGCACAGCGTATCGCCATGATGTCGGTCGTGGTTTCGCTGTTCCTCGCCATGCTGTTGCTGTCGCCCAGTCTTGACGACCTTGCTCCTGGTCCCGAAGCCGCACCGAAAGAAATCGCGCACGGCCCGTCGATGGACGATGCCGACCCCTTATCGGACGATTTAGATCTATAAAAGCGAATGGCGAAGCGAGTGTCTCGTCATGGGTGGTTCGCCAAGGTTCGCTGCGCATCCGACTGACACGGTTCAAGCTAGTGATCCGCCGGGGCCGCGTTTCGATCGTGCGTGAGAGTGCTTTGTCCTGGCCGCCCGTTGCGCGCTCTTGGGCCTTGGCATCACACGACAGTTGCCTTCGTTGAATAGGCTTAGACGCCGGATCTACGCATCCTTTTCGATGCCGATCGAGCAATCGTTCCGAAGAACATCATTCGATAAACGAGAGGACTGAAGCCATGACCAAGGTTTCGCTTCCTGCCGTAGATACATCGCGATGCGAGATTCTGCACGGTGGCTGATGAACGCGGTCGCGGCCGGGTTGTGCACAGCGCTCTCGCCCAGGTATCTCGGACCAAGGGTCCCGTCTCATCTCAAGCCAGCTAGGGAGATACGATAATGAGCACGATTATCACCAAGGACGGCACCGAAATCTATTTTCGCGATTGGGGCCCAAAGACGGCGCGCCCGGTTGTCTTCCATCACGGGTGGCCGTTGAGCGGCGACGACTGGGATGCGCAACTGCTCTACTTTCTCGGCAAGGGGTATCGTGTCGTGGCGCACGACCGGCGCGGTCATGGCCGTTCGGCGCAAGTGAGCGACGGTCACGATATGGATCACTACGCAGCCGATATTGCCGCCGTCGTGGACCATCTCGACCTGAAGAACACGACCCACATCGGCCACTCCACAGGTGGGGGCGAAGCGACCCACTACGTCGCACAATATGGTCAACGTCAGGGTCGTGTCGCGAAGCTGGTTCTGATCGGGGCCGTGCCGCCCCTCGTGGTGAAGTCGGCCGGCAATCCTGGCGGACTACCGATCGAGGTGTTCGACGGATTGCGCAAGACGCTTGCCGAGAACCGGGCGCAGTTCTGTCTCGATTTTCCGAGCGGCCCTTTCTATGGCTTTAATCGGCCGGGCGCGACACCGGTTCCGGGCGTCATCCAGAACTGGTGGCGCCAAGCCATGATGGGAAGCTCCAAGGCACATTACGACGGGATCAAAGCCTTCTCGGAAACCGATTTCACCGAGGATTTGAAGGCCATCACGGTGCCGACACTCGTCATGCATGGTGATGACGACCAGATCGTGCCGATTGCCAATTCGGCGCCGCTCTCGGCAAAGCTGCTGAAGAAGGCGACGCTTAAGGTTTATGAAAAATTTCCGCACGGCATGTGCACGACCCATGCGGATATCGTGAATCCCGATCTGCTCGCTTTTGTCGCGAGCTAACCGAAGCAGGAGAGCTTGGTTATGCGTGGTCGGCTAAGTCATTGAATTATGACGGTGCTTGTGGTCTCGAGCGACCGTTCTCCGCTGCTGTTCCCTGATAATCACGGTAAAAACAGGGAATTCTTTGAAATTTCGGCTGGGCCGTTAGCCAATAGGTCCTTTAGTTGGCTGACGTCTGCAGGATTTTCCTCGCAAGCTCTGGTCACGTCATAATTGTGCCTTCAGAGCCCCGTGCCTATGCTTGCGCGAGGAGGTGAATGTGGACGCCCGTTCGATGATCCGGGTAATCGCGGCGTCCGCCGTTATGCTCTTCTTTGTCGGTACCGGATTGAGCCAGACGGCGGAACCGCCGACGACCCAACGAATCGCGCTTCTCACCGCGATCGAAGGCGTGGTAGGCCCAGCCACCGCACGCCATATCGAGATCGCGGTACGTACGGCGCGTGAGCATAATGCAGAGGTCTTGATCCTGCGCATTAATACGCCGGGTGGCCTTGCCACCAGCATGCGCGAGATCATTGCCGAGATACTCGGCTCGACGATACCGGTGGTCGGATGGGTTGCGCCCCCTGGCGCCCACGCGGCGAGCGCCGGCACTTATATTCTCTATGCCACTCACGTGGCCGCGATGGCGCCCGGCACTAACCTGGGCGCGGCGACGCCGGTGCAGATCGGCGGCGGCTTTCCAGGCATGCCGCAGGAGCGCCAAGACGAGCGAAAGGAAGAGAAGAAAGGCGACGAGAAGGCGAAGGACGAGAAGGGGCTCCCGAGCGGAAGCACCATGGACGCCAAAGCGGTGAACGACGCGGTTGCTTTCATCCGCAGTCTCGCCGAGATGCGAGGACGCAACGCCGAATGGGCCGAGCGCGCGGTGCGTGAAGCGGCGAGCCTGTCAGCCGAGCGGGCGCGCGACGAGAAGGTTATCGACTTGGTGGCAGAGGACGTACCCGCGCTGCTTGCCGCCGTCGACGGACGCAGCGTCCTCGCCGGCGGCGTCAACCGCACGCTGGCGACCCAAGGTCTGACTGTGGAGCGGCTGGACCCCGGGATCGTGACTCGTATGCTCGGCATCCTCGCCGACCCCAACGTCGCGTTCCTTCTGCTGATGATCGGCGTGTACGGGCTGATCTTCGAGTTCGTGAATCCGGGTGCCATCGGCCCCGGTGTGATTGGGGCCATCTGCCTTGTGCTCGGTCTGTATGCGCTCAACCAGCTTCCGCTCAATTACGCAGGACTCGCGCTGATCGCACTCGGGATCGCCATGATGGTGGCGGAGGCCATCACGCCAACGTTCGGCGTGCTTGGGCTGGGCGGCGGCGTGGCGTTGGTAATCGGTGCGGCAATGCTGATCGACGCCGATGTGCCCGCGTTCCGCATCTCGTGGTGGGTGATCGCCGGCACCGCGACGGTGAGTGGAGGCGTGCTGATCATGCTGCTCGGCTATGTATGGCGGACGCACCGGCGCGGCCCGGTAGCCGATCTCGTGGGCGTCGATGCACAGGTGCTCTCCTGGTCGGGCGAGCAGGGCTATGTCTGGGCGCAGGGCGAGCGGTGGCGCGCTCGCGGGGCCGCGGGGCTCGTGTCAGGCGAACAGGTGCGGGTGAGCGGCCGCGACGGGCTCACGCTGGTCATTGGCAATACGAGCAACCGCCGACCTCATGACGAGGAGGGAGAGAAAACATGACGTATGACTGGATCGTCTATATCATCTTCGCGCTACTGATCGTCGGCATTCTAGGCTCGGCGATCAAGATCTTCCGCGAGTACGAGCGCGGTGTCATATTCACACTCGGTCGGTTCACGCGGGTGGCGGGACCCGGCCTCGTCATCGTCATCCCCTTCGTTCAGCAAGTGGTTCGCACGGACCTGAGGACCATCGTTGAGGACGTGCCGACTCAGGACGTGATCTCGCGAGACAACGTGTCGGTGAAAGTGAACGCCGTAATTTACTTTCGGATCGTCGATCCGCAGCATGCGATCATTAACGTCGAGAATTACCATTTGGCCACAAGCCAGCTCGCGCAGACGACATTGCGTTCGGTACTCGGCAAGCACGAGCTCGATGAGATGCTCGCCGAACGCGACAAGCTGAACGCCGACATCCAGGAGATCCTTGACCGGCAGACTGACGCCTGGGGCATCAAGGTCGCCAATGTCGAGATCAAGCACGTCGACATAAACGAGAGCATGGTGCGTGCCATCGCCAGGCAGGCGGAGGCTGAGCGGCTACGCCGCGCGCGCGTCATCAACGCCGAAGGCGAGCAGCAGGCGGCCGAGAAATTGGTCGAAGCGGGCGAGATCCTCTCACGCCAGCCAAATGCCATGCAGCTCCGCTACTTCACCGCGCTTAACGACGTAGCCGGCGACCGGTCCTCGACCATCGTGTTCCCGATTCCCATGGACTTGGTAAGGACGATGTCGCCCGGCCACAGTCAAAGCACCTGATAGGGGGCAAGGACCTACTACTCTGTGCTGGCAATGATCGTAACGGAGCAGGACGCCTGCGCACGCAGGCTCGATCCTGGCTATCCCTTATCGTCGCTCCAGGCGAAATCGCCGATCCGCCGTTCGCCCTGGGACAGCGGATTGACCAGCAGCTTCACCTCCTTGGTATGCACCCAGACGATCGGCATCTCGCTCATCGGATAGACATAGGCCTTGGTGTTGATGAGATCGAGCACCGGCGTGTAAAGCGCAGCGCGCTTGGCGAGATCGAATTCCTCCTTGCCCGCTTCCATCGCCTGCTTGATCGCCGGATCGTGGGTGTAGTCGCGGTCGGCGCCGAAGAAGAAGCTGAGTATGTTGGAGGCGTCCGGGTTGGAGCTCGTCGGGTAGAAGGCGAAGAAAGCGGTGAGTTCGCCGTCGCCCCGCATCTTGTGGCGGAGCCCCGCGTCGAGCGGCCGCACCGTCGCCCTGAATCCGACCTTTCGGATCTCACCGGCGATGGCTTCGGCGATCTGCTTCACCGGCCCGGCACAATCCAGTTCCAGCTCCAGCCCATTCGCATAGCCGGCCTCGGCCAGCAGCTTCTTTGCCCCCGCCGGATCGTACTCGTAGGGCTTGGTCGTCGGCTTGCAGGCAATCGTCTCCTTGAAGCAGATGGCGTCCGGAATCTCGGCGATCTCGCCGCCCGGCACGAAATGCTTCACCAACTCGCGGCGCGGGATCGCCTTCTCGAACGCCTCGCGGACGCGCACGTCGGTCATCGCCTTGTTGCCCGAGCGCCCGGCCGCATCCAGCGTGACGTAGAGGATTTCGCTGCTGGCGGTTGCGGTCACCTTTAAATTCGGCGCCTCGGCCAGGGATTTCGCGTCGTCCACCTCGACGTTGCGCAGCAGGTCGATGCCGCCGGTCAGGATCTGCGCCTTCTGCGTGCCGCGGTCGGGCATCGGAATGCCGTGCACGTATTTCACCGGCGCGCGGTAATGCTCGGTGTCGCCCTTGTAGCCGGCGTAGCGCTCGACCAGGATGCCCTTGTTGCGGTCGACGTAATCGATCTTGTAAGGACCGGTGCCGATCGGCGATACGCGCCCGTATTCGCCCTTGTTGTCGAGCCCCGCGAGAACCTTGCCGTCGAGCACGGCCAGCGAATAGGCGAGCTTCGACATGTCCTCGGAATTCGGCTCCTTGGCGTGGATGCGGATCTTGTGCGGAGCCAGCACCTCGACTTCTTTTATCCAGTCGTAGTTGTTCTTGAAGCGGACGCGCGTCTTGGGATCGCCCGCCCAGGCGAAGGTGGTCCTCACGTCGTCGGCGGTGAAGGGGTCGCCGTTGTGGAAAGTGATGTCGTCGCGCAGCTCCATCTCGATCGTGGAATGATCGATGCGCGTGAAGGATTTCGCCAGCACCGGCACGAACTTCCCGGTGTGCTCGTCAAACGCGATCAGAGTCTGGTAGGCGGTTCTGTAGAACTGCGAGTTCTCGTCGTAAGGGAAATTGTAAGGATCCGACGAGGGGAACATGTCATTGATGGCGAGGCGGATCGTATCCTTGGATCTCTGCGCCGACGCGGGTGCCGCGGCCGCCACAGCAGCGGCGAGGATGGCAGACAGGCCGAAAGCCAGACTCAGTTTGCGCGACATGGTGGCCTCCTAGATCATTGAAGTTCCTGTTTATCAGGTTGTTGACATTATCGTGCCACGAAAGCGGTCGGGTGGCGAGGGCGTCTCACAGGAGATGCACGTCGTGACCCATGGTCATGTTTCATCCGTAACCAATTCCTTGATCCTTGAAATCGTCCGGTAGCGTTAGCGGCCGATTCTTATTGTCGGAAAGGGCAGACTGCGAGACGCCGGCTTCGGTGCAGCGCGCCACGAGCATCTGAGCTGCTCCTTCTCGATGGCTCTCGAGGTCAAATAGGCGGTGAATTCAGCGAAGGTGGATCGGATGAAGAAGGGATTTCTTGTTGCTGCGGCGATTGCCTTCGGGCTGGGCGGAGTTGCCGTCAGGTCCGTGATCGCCACCGGTGAATCGGCGCAGGACGCTATTATCGAACGCGGCCGCTATCTTGTGCGGATCGGCGGCTGCAATGACTGCCATACGCCGGGCTATACCGTGAGGAATGGCCAGGTCCCCGAAACCCGGTGGCTCGTCGGCGACTCGCTTGGATATAGCGGACCATGGGGCACGACCTACCCGGCCAATCTGCGGCGTTATCTGAGCACGATGGACGTGGACACCTGGGTCGAGCAGGCACGCACACTGGAGACACGTCCCCCCATGCCGTGGTTCAATCTGCGTGCCTTTTCCGAAGCCGATTTGCGCGCCATCTACAAATATATCCGCTCGTTGCCGTCCGACGACACGCCTGTCCCGGAGTACGTGCCGCCCGGCCAGCGACCGCAGACGCCCTACCTTGTCATGGCGCCCCAATCGCCCGAGCAGTGAGGGCGGCTCGCCTGTGCCCTCGCTGCGGGGAGGCGCATGCCTGTCGAGCCCAGACGATGACATGACAGCCCTGGCGCTCATGCGAGCGAAGAGCGGCCGATTTCCGCTCTGAGACCTTAAGGAGATTAAACTGAATGGCGGAGAGGGTGACTGTTTTAGCCTGATCCACAGCCGTCCAACTGGACGCGCACAAGCTAAAAAACATGAGGAAATCCGCCACTTTTTGACGCGCTTCGCTGGATGCCAGACTCTCCGCAGGGCTACAATCGGGTCACCGATGGTGGGTAACTTGGTGGGTCAGAATGCGTCGAATCAATTGTCTTACGGCCCTCGCCGTTGCCCGCCTTAGCGTGCCTGGCGTCTACGCCGACGGTGGCGGTTTATATCTCCAAATTTCGCGTGGTGGCGGTCGCTCATGGATTTTCCGTTACAGCCTCAACGGCTGCCGTCACGAAATGGGCCTCGGATCAACCATCACCGTGTCACTAGCTGAGGCGAGAGATTTAGCACTCGCGGCCCGCAAATTAGTTCAGGCGAGGATTGACCCCATCGTCGCGCGGGATGCCGCCGTGACCCAGGCCAGACTGGAGGCGGCTAAAGCGATTACCTTCAAGCAAGCGGCTACACAATATATCGAATCTCATGCGCCTGGGTGGCGTAATAAGAAACATGCGCTTCAGTGGACGGCCACATTAACAACTTATGCTTACCCCAAGATCGGCGATCTTCCCATTCAGGCAATTGACGTCGGTAGCATCATGAAGGTGCTTGAGCCCATCTGGGCGAAGAAGACCGAGACGGCCAACCGAGTGCGGGGTCGCATAGAGGCCATTCTCGATTGGGCTAAAGCACGGGGCTTTCGCGATGGTGATAATCCAGCGAGGTGGCGCGGCCACCTCGATAATCTATTGCCTCGCCGAACCAAGGTCCAGAAGGTCGTTCATCGACCGGCGCTTCCGTATGATCAGATGTATGCCTTCGTCACCGAGTTACAAAAGCGCGAGGGAATATCAGCGCGGGCCCTTGAATTTGTAATCCTGACCGCATGTCGAACTAGCGAAGGTTTGGGCGCTGTTTGGTCCGAAATCGATCTTGTTAAAAGGCTGTGGGTCGTTCCAGAGGGCCGCATCAAAGCCGGTCGCGAGCACAGGGTGTTCCTTTCGGACCGCGTGCTCGAAATTCTTACGGATATGAGCGAAATAAGAACCAATCCTAATATCGATAGCTACGTCTTCCCAGGCGGGAAGCGAGGTCGTCCACTATCGAACACGGCCATGATGAAGGTCGTCGATGCTATGGGTTACCACGGTATCACCGTGCATGGTTTCAGATCGTCCTTTCGAGACTGGGCCGCCGAACGAACGAATTTTCCTGCCGAGGTTGCCGAAATGGCGCTCGCGCACGTGGTCGGAAACAAGGTTGAGGCAGCATATCGACGCGGCGATTTATTCGAGAAGCGTATGCTGCTGATGGAGGCGTGGGCCAATTACTGCCTGGCGCCTACGCCTCCATCTATAGTCGTTCCAATGAGAAAGCAATTAGCTAACTAGGGCTTCAAGATCGGAAATCCTGATCAACCGCCGACGGCCAACCTTTTTGAACTTGAGTGAGCCTGTATCCATCAAAATATACAGGTACGCCCGAGACAGCCCGGTCATGTAGGCAGCTTCCTCAATCGAGACCGAAATTCTCGGAAGCCTTGAGTCGAAAGTGGCAGATATGTCATTCGGCGGTACGGTCACGGTCCTGCCCTCCTGCTTCGAGATTGAGGGCGTCGATACGAGAGGAGCGAAAGCAATAAAGATAGGGCCGTGCCGCCGAAGAACCCGGGACCGACACTTGCTTCATCGCGAGGCTACGCTTGGTAACCAGAAGAACTCCTTGTGCTAGTAAGAACTGCTCAAAAACCTGCAAAGAGATTCCGTCGCCCATCCATCGGATTAGTGTCTCTTTCTTAACGCCATAGATGAGTTCTCTTCCCGGCCCGATGAACGTAAGGAAAGCGGCCCCATCCACGGCAGCAACACGTTCCGTGTTATCCATCTTCTTCAAAGCTTTTATCTCGATGCCTCGGCGGCTCGTCTGCAAATGGCGTATGACTTTTGATAATGCGCCGTGGATCATTGATTCGTACTCTGGAGCCGAGCGTCGCGCGCTGAGGTAAGTCTCTTCGATTGCCGTGAATAACTGGTCATTCGACCATGGAAGGATCCCCCATTTGACAGCAAATCGACCAGCTGCGTAGCACAATTCAAACTTCGAAGAGAATCTGCGCTCGAACCCTTCCCCGGCGACATTGGCGCGAGATCGAAACTCGCGCCGATATTTGGTTATCTCGTTCTGCCTGCTTTCGCGGTCTTTCTTCGTCAGTCGGCGCAGGAAAACTTCGGCAGCATGACCGTAGTGCCGGGCGGCCGACTTCTCGATTGCCCCTGCAAATTCTGCAGGTTCGATTCCATCCGGCAATGAATCGAACACGCCGAAGCGCCCCTGCTTGGTGGCCGGTACGTCGATCAACCGTACCTGTTCACCGCCTATGCGGCGCTTCCCCGCCGAGCGAACGAGATCACTAACCGGTTGCTCTCCGCTACTAAGAGCCAGCAGCTTCCAGTTGGTTATGTTTGTTGAACCTTTGAAGTGGCGTGACCGGATTCTCCCGGACCCTGTGGTCATCGCAAAAGCGGTTCGCCGCAGCTTTTCAACAGCCGTATCAGTCTGGATGTGTCCCGCTTCGTCGATAGCTAAAAGGCGATCAGAATGGGCTGCGGCAAGCTCTTCAAATCCCGCATTTGTGAAGTCCCAATGAGGCATCCCTACCTTTGTTCCGCACTCACCAACGGAGAGCCCTACACATAGGGTCAACGACTTGCCCGCGGTAGTTTTACCGAAGATATGGAACATACCGCTTTCTACGGGGGTGTAATTCATGATCAACGCCGCGAACCCGGCGCTGATCGCAAACATCATAACGCTACTATGTGTTGCGGGAACTGCTACCGACCTTTGCCATCCCTCGAGCGTGCCTCCATTTGCAGGTTTCAAGGTTGCACGATCCTCAGGTTCATAAACTAGAGACTGATCGCGGCATTCCGGAATTATGCCGCCGTCGGGGCGGACATAGACGTCGCCGTACCAACCTGTTCGCCGCAGAATGGTGACGCGATGGTCGGGACGGGTCGTCGATAGATAAGCTTCAACAAGCGCGTGGTCGTCAACGGATTGGGAGATCGCATATCCCCTGCTCACCAACTCCGCGATGATCGCCTTCGGATTGAGGGTGTCGCGGGCCGGGTGTAAATATCTCAGCTGCGCGCCGTCTACCTCGAATTCGATTACCAGGAGAAAATGATCACCGCCTTCCTCATGGGCTAAGGCGGGGATTTTAATGTAGGGGGCTACGGAATGCCATTCACCAGCCCGCTTCACGAGCAACCCTTTCTTTGGGTGTGGACGGAACTGTAGGTTTGAGTTCTTCGACTTTTTCATAGGAGTCCTTCCGCTGCAGCGCAGCGTTTCTTGCTCATGCTCAGTGCTCATGAGCCAAATTATGTTGAGATGAAAAGGCACGGGTCCGTCCGGAGCGGTGTTACCGCAAATCGAAGACAAACCCTGGCCTGTAGATCGAATTTCTCGGGTTATTCGAGCGTGCCGGAGTGTCTCTGCGTCCGATTACGAATCGCCGCCAGTACCTTCTCCTCGACAACAAATCGATAGCCACGGCGTCGGACGTTGAGCAGGAGGAGCCGACCCGTCATGCCAATGCGGTCGAGAAAGACAAGGAGTTCAACTTCCTGAAGAGGCCGGAGCGGTAGGTGCCGGGTGTCGTGTTTACCCTTCGCCACATCAAAGTATTTGATACGACGTTCGAAGACACTCTTCAGCGCGTAGGTCGCCTGTGCTTCTAAATCGGCAAGCTTTACGATGTTAACCGGCCTCTTCGTATGCTCGGTTTGTCGGAACAGGGATCGAAGTTCCCGATGCACCTCGGCTGAGCTAATCAGTGAAGGGACCAGAACATAAAAGTGTGGCTGTACGTAGGGCGTGAAGTCGCCTTTAGAATCTTCGTTTACTGATAAATCCAAGCCGCCAATGATAACTTCATCGCGCAGGATGGTTTTCTTCAGATTGCGGCGGACGTGGTTTTCGACCGCCTGCGGATCAAATGACCGGAAATCCTTCAATGGAATCTCGAAACCGGCCGGTACCAACGATATTATGAAGCCTGATGTCGGAAGATCTAATTTACGTACCAGTCGACCAAGCGCGATTGGAAACCATCGTCTAAACATTCTGCCGCAGATTGGACAGGCGCCTGAGAGGCATCGTTTCCCTTCAAGACACCAATTGAGCTTGGCGGCTAAGACAGGCTCTTCGTGTCGGCGAAGTACATGGACCCGATTCGCTTTCCATGCCTCGCTGAAAAACTCAGCTTCGAAGTCAGGTAGCTTGCGAACGGGATCGTGGCGCGACTTGAACGTGAAACGCCAAGGATTGAAGGGTCGTTTCTGTGGTTTTGACATAGGTAGCACTCCATAGAAGGTTGGGGTGCACCCTATTGATCACATGATCGGAGGTCTCGGAACGTGGCCAGATTAGGGGAGGGGGGGCTTATTAAGCCCGAGGATAAGCCCGTACCCAATCCGCTGCTTCTTCATCATCGAAGACTGGCAGGTCGATGACAGGGCCATCGGATCTAAGAACGTGCTCAGGCAGTTTAAACAGGATGGGGTTCCACAACTGCTTTTCGGGGTCGCATAGGAAATCCTGAAAGAATTTCGCGACATAAAGAAAATCCGGCATCTTCTTTTTCCAGTCGCTTAACGTGGCACTTCTCACTTCGGTCCCTACCGTATTGCGGCTGTCGCCAATAATCAGCCAAAAGTACGCAGCGGCCAAATGCGCGATAGCGCGCAATTTGATAACTTCCTTAAGAGCATTGTCATCGGAATGCATCATCGAAGGATCACCCTTGTAGCGAATGCCCAAATACGTCTGGGCTACATTGGAAGCCGCCCTCTTACCGGACACGTGAGCGCGATACATCATGTGTACTATGAAGCCGAGAGTTAGCAGATCGCGCACAAGACCAGGAGGAAGCCGTTTCGCCGCTTGAGTTACATACCTAAACTTGCCGTGATAATATGCGACAGGAGAGGTGTACTTCACTGTCGACCGATGGTGGGTTCGCAGCCATACGTCCTCGTACTGGATGATGCTGATTAGAACGTCTGAGAGGTCTTCGAGCTTCGAAACACTTTTTCGTATGCTGTCGGCCGTTGCGTAGCCGAGGGCAGTGCGCGCTGCGATGCGTTTCCTCTTCCGAGCCGGATACAGCATATAGGACATCAACAATGCTCGTGCGTAACGACATTCCCACTCTCCCCAGTCGGTCGGCGGTGTTGCTCCAAGTGGACCGAAATCAATCACCGGCAGCGTGATTTTTGTGCTCACTTTTTCTGTCTTCATTTAGGGGAGTTCGTCATAAGTGGGTTTCAGAGCCGGTAGCAACGGGTACCCAATTCGGTAGGCCGATATTCGGACAGGTTTCCAATTGGAAATTGTAAGAATATGCAACCGTAAGAGATGCTAATTAATAATGTGAGAAGAAAAGCGCAGTCAAATTTCCAGGTTTCCCGAGAACATTGCGCGGCGTGGTGGATGTGTTCGGGAGAGGGCCCTTTAATTTCACAACCGATGAAGAATTTCCGGTCCCCATGATTTTTGATTCAAAACCCGAAATCGCATCTACCGGTCGAGCGCGGTCAAACCCGAAAAGCCCGTCGCGACCAAAACGACCGGGGCGTCCAACCAAGCCGTCGCGCCCAAAGAAAAAATGCGGATCGCTCGCCCGGTTTCATTCGACCCGCAATGGGACTTATAGGAACTGCGGCGGTGGCTATTCCTTATTTATAAAATCCGCGATGGTATTCATCGCTTTCAGCTCCATCCCATTGAATGTGTGATACGTGAGGGGTTCACAAGGCCGACGCCCGACGCTGTAGCCGCCATCCAGGATCTTGGCTTCGGCACGCGGAGAGTTTGACAGCGCCCGCACAATATTCTCGGCGTCGCTCAACGGTGTCTCGGGACAGGCTTCCCGCTTGTGAGCCAGGACGAGCGTCGGAACCTTAATATTGCCCAATCCGACGCTAAGCACGCTGACACCTGTCCCCTGGGTTTTCGTCGAGATCAGGATCAATCCGTCGATTTTATGGTCCGTCGTGGCCGCTATGGACGCGGCGGCCTGGGTGCCCAAGCTGACCCCCATAAGCCAAACGGGCCGATCATGCTTGGCTCTGACCCACTCGGTGACCTGTTCGACATTTCGTCTGAAGCGGGCACTTGTACGGGCGTTGTCCAACCCGGTTAGGTCGCCGTACTTATAGGACGGAGGCTGTACAGCAGCGACGGCAAACCCTTTGCGGGGAAACAGGTCGCGGGTCGTATCCAGAAATCCCCATGGATCGATTTGTCCGGTGCGTGGGGACTTGATACCGCCAAACCGCCCAGGACCACCCTCAAACATAATAAGGATGGCTTTGGGGTCAGGATGATCGTGGTAATAAAAATCCTGCTTACCTGAACCACTAACGTCGATGGAGATATATTCTTCAGCCTCGCCGGACGAGGTTGTGGCGGCTAAAAGCGACAGTGCGTAGATAGCGATCTTAATGGTGTCGATTCTCATACGGACCTCTAATCGGTGATCCGCTCATTCGATGACCGGAACAAGCCAGATCAATAATTGAAATTGGGGGAAACGAGCGTGACGGAGGGCGCAGCCTGCGCGGCGTATCCGTCAATTGGGCGAGAAAAGGAACAAGAATGCCACGCCGTCCCTCTGGAGCGACGCCTCCGCAACGTCAAGGTGAATTTGAGCTTGCCGCGCCGATCAATTTTGGCGCTGGTGACCAGCTGCGGCTCGTCGTTTATGAAGCTTGCGGGCCCGCCGATCTCGATTGGCCCATTTAGATCGTTCTGTAGGGTTACCGACACGCCATACAGCTCTATATTGACTGTTCCCGGTGCCCGGAAGACCTGCTTGAACTCCGACATCATAACATCGACGCGCTGACGATGTAGCAGAGTGTAGAGTGCTAACTTCTCTTCCGGCAGTTTCGTTACGCCATACCCTGCGACCAAATTCCCAGGTAGTGCGCTGCCATTGGCTTTCTGCCCGAAGATCATCGGAGACTTGGTCGAGAACTGGACAAAGTCCCGTATGCCGTCCCTGGCGCATTTGACATCTTCTACGTCAGCAAAATACCGGGCCAATATCTCGTGCGACTTGCCGACATTAGCTTGGCACGCAGTCGAGCTGGATACCTCGAAACGGTAGTCCGTCGCCACATACATAGGCTTGGAAGGATCCTCCATTGCATCGACGATGTCGCTGACGAACATGCTGGTGTGCGAAACGACCTTGCATCCGGCCAAGCCGGTAACAGCCAGAGCAAGACAGAGCTTGAGTATTGTTTTGGTCATAGTCGTGATTCTCTCTTCGTTAGGCGTGAATCATATGGAGCGTTCGGAACGCTTTTCCCGAAGTTCCCGTATTCCGAGATAGGAAAGAGCCGCGAGGACGAGCGAAACGCCTCCCCATATCTGCATATCTTTGAAGTCCGTCGTGGCTCCGACAGCCAGGCCGAGCAAAGCGGCCAGCCCGAAGACGATGGTTGAGATAAATGGAACCTTCAGAGCGAAGGCGGCTCCGATGATGAAGAATATGGCGATGAGCAGTCCAACGGCTCCGCCTTGGGCGGACGTTTCTTGACCGATGGCACTACCGCCGACGAAGACGGCACAGGATTGCAGCCCGACAAGCATGGTGAGGCAGAGGGCGATTATTAGAACTGCGATGCGCATGAGTGATCTCCAATAGACACAGCTGCTCTCCCGGCGCTTTTGCGGCGCCGGTGGCGATGGACGAAAGCGTGACTAACGCTTCTTAGGTTTGCGGTTGATTTTGTTGACGTGCGACTTCACGCGGATTTTTCTCGGTCCGTTCTTGGTCTTCACAGTGCGCGTGGATGCGCGGGTGTAGGATGAGATTTTCTTAACCATAGCTGTCCCCAATAGACGTGAGCGTCTCTCGACGCTCCCTGGCGTCGGGCGGGTGATAACGTGTGAGCTAGGCTGAACACGTCCTGCTTATTCCCCGTAAAGATGCGCCGCTAAGCGCACCCTTAGGCGGATAAGGCCGGGTGTTGTATTAGGCAGGCCACCCGACATGGGGGCCGCCTAGCTCTTTTGCGTTATCACACGCGCAGACGAGTTTAAGGCATCAACCGAAAGCGGTAAATGCCTCGGTTACAAGAAGTTGTAGGTAAGCCCGGCTTGGAGCGCCTACCATTCCTCGGAGAGCATCAGGGTCAGAACCCGGATGGTCTTAATCGGGTCTCCGGGATCATCCGAGCGGTATTTCAGGGTGAGATCGTAATAGTCGATCTTCCAGAAGAACTTCTGGCCGCCGTCTTCAAAGGATCCAAAATCGTGTTCACCGTGAGGGTCGTTACCCTCGTCGAAAGCATCGAAACATCTTACCTTACGAAGGAGGTAAGTGACGCGCTCGACTCCGAGTTCATTTACGCCGATGGTCGTCATGATCCGGCCCCCAACGAATGATCGGCGGAATTGGTCGTTGAGCCTTTTGATCCTGATCGGGTCGTTCGGCTGCAGCGATTTAAATGGCACGCCAATAGGCATGACTCTTCTCCTCATGTGTTGTGAAAGCAATGACGTGATTGGAGCGGTGGTAAGGCCGAGGGCTTTTCAGCCTGGGGAATACAGGCGGACTAGCGCCTTCAGCTGACCGGACGACACGGTCATATGGTCGATAGGCTCGAGGCTGTACGAATGGCGATGGAAGCCCTTAGTCGCTTCTGATTTGGGGACGCCCGACGCCGCGAGCGTTGATTTGTGCGGAGCTGGCAATTGCTCATTGAAGTGTGCCGCCCCTATTGCGAGACCACCACCCAATCCTGCCGATGCTGCCGTTAGGCCGTGGCGTTGCCAATAGACGTCGCGCCCCGGCTTTCGAAAACCGTGAATTGCCGAGATCGCCAGATCGATGCGGTTGGTCTGTCGAAACTTGTCCCATCTGCTGATCGCATTGCGTCGAAGCTCCGCAAAACCGACTTCTTCGATGCGGTGATAGGCTCCGTCGATCCATAGATCGCGTATCGATGGACTGCCGCGCGGGTCACCGTCGCGCCCTGGCGCCAGTGCAAACATATCGTAGCACGCGCAGAGTAAGGCTCGGTGGCCACTGGCGAGAGTTACGATTCGTGAGGCGCTATCGTAGTCATTTAGGTTCGGGACGTACGGTGACCAGCAATGTGTTGTGTCTCCGTTCGCCGGGAATATTTTTCGCGCTAGGCCGACAATGCCCATACGGCCGATAGCAATGCATGTTTGATCGCCGCGCTCGCACCGTTTGGAATCAGATGCGTCGCCCCCGAAAATTAATAGTGCACGTCGGGAGTATCGATCGAGACGAGTGGCGATGATCGTAAGACTCTTAGCAAAGGGCTCGCGACCGAGCGCCCAGATCCGCTCGGCGTCGCTGTGATGTCCAATTAATCTAGTCAGGCGAATGTAGCTTCCTGGAAAGATAACGGCATCCAATGGCCGCCATCTTGGTTGCTCGATGATTTGGTCGATTATCGTTCGCATAAATTTGAGGCGGGTAGGGTTCGACGGCGTCTGAGACACGCACTTCCCCAAAATGCAGACAGCGACAAGGCGTGGCGATCTTCGATATCGCATATAAACTCCAATATGTTCGGAATTGACGGAGAAGGGCGCGACGTCGTTGCGCTAGGAATGCCGCGTAAGTCTAGATCAGTGTAACGAGCCGGCGTTTGGCGAGGGTGTCGCCCTCGATATAACGCTGGGTGTGCTCGATGGAGCGATGCCCGGCGAGCTGCTGGACGTCGCGTAGGCTTCCACCGACGAGGTGAATTTTGCGGGCTGCGCGCGTTATGAACGTGCGTCTACCGGAGTGTGAGCTGCAGCCGGCGAGCTTTAGCTCTCGATACCTGCGTTCGAACCAGCGGACGATGCTATGTGGTCGCATCGCGCCTCCTCGTCGGGAGCAGATGACGGGCCCCTTCAAGTCGATGCCTCGCATGAGCTTCGAGAGAACTTTGCGAAGATCGGGGTGTAGAGGAATGGTCCGGCCACCCCCCTTCTTGGCGACGCGATCGAGCAATTCGATTGCGGAACCTAGATCGCCATCGGGCGTCATTATCATGGGCCACGTAAGCCCCGCTATTTCGGCTGCCCGGAGACCTGCCTTGATCGATAAGAGCACGATCGCCTCATTTCGAACCTTGTCGGGGCCCTTTCTGACGTGTCGCCGCAAGCGCGCAACATCTCGCGCACTCAGCAGCTTTGCTTGTCTGCCTGCCATTGTCGTTAACCTAGAAATGTGGGGATTGACAAATATATGTTATAATATAACATTGTAGGCGTCAATACGGCCTAAAATGGCGGAAATCAGCCATTTTTCACGAAAAATGGCGGCTATTTATGCCCTTTAGCAGAAATCCCAAGGGCGGCCGACGTTCAGCCTGAACCCCGCAAAACTGGCAGTAGGTGACCACATTTCATCAATTTTGTAGTCAGGGAATCCCGTGAGTCCGTCTTAAAGGCGATTCTGTAAATAGCCTCGATAGTAACTGTCGAGGTTCGCCGTGAAAAAACCGACCAAGCCGACCAAACCTAAGAAACCATCAAAGCCATCTAAACCGAAGCAATCGCGTCTTCAGCGAGAAACAATCTTCGGAGGCGACCCAGCAGCACCCACAAGGCACGTCTGCCGCGGAGCGCACCTAGGCACGCCATAAGCGTGGCGCACGTCACGGCATAGAAGGGCGAACCCCACCGCCGTCACCCCGCAATGCCTCCCACATATCCGCCCCATGCAGTCCGGTCAGGGGCACCCAAATCATCCCTATCAAACTCAATATCACTATAGCTCTGAAAATCTTGGGCGATTAAATCGGCCGGGCGGTGGCGTGTATTGCCTTGCCCGGTTCGTGCACACCATGGCGCAGTTCTATCGAACCCCGTAATTCAGTGCACTGACGCTAAGAGATGAATTTTATGGTCAAAACCCCTTTAGTAAACGCACGTCCTGGCGAAAATCGATTCCTTCTCGGAAATCTGTAAATAGCCCCCGCAGATCGCTCTCGGTCTGCAATGCAGATTTCTGAGGAGTTTTATCATGAATGCAAAAGCTCATAACAAGAGCAAGCGGCTTGGACATTGCGTCGCGTATACATACCGCCCCGCGCACAAAGTCGAATATGCAGTGGTCAGATTTGAACTGAGGACTGAGCCGAAAATAAACTTCCCAACGTTATTCCCAGATGACGAGGATAAGGAGGTGATTGTCCTGCCTCATCCGTTGATGTTGAGCCGTACGGTTTGCGAGGCGTTAATGGGGCTGCATGAGAAGATCCGTCACGGACGCATCTCGTTCCCCGAGACAGCCTCATCAGAGGCAATAGAGAATGCTGCTCGGCAGCCAAGATCGAACAGGAGTACGCGCAAGGAGAACAAAAGAGTTCGCGTGCTCGGCCACGATTCAAGGCTCCTTTCTGGAATGAGCCCGGAGCTGCTCGACGGAGAGGTCGCCATGAAACTGGTATACGAACCGGATGAATTTACTGGCTCAGTCTGCCGCGATCTCGATAAGAATTTCTTTGGTCAAGAAGTTCTCGCCTTGTTTAGTCAGAAGGCTAGCAAACGCAATGTGCTAAAGGGGATTAAGCGCATAAGCTCGAAGATTAGAGCGGAAGGGTTGTTTCTCGGGCACTTCCGGCATCCCAATGGCGACAACTTTGATATGTTCGATTGTCCACCGGCAGACCCAAAGGGGCCGATGCTTCGTGCGATTTGAAGGTTAGATAAGCGGCAGTTCCTGGCGGCTCAGTTTAGGGGGCTGGTGTTTGTAAGGCGCCAGCCCCTTCGTCGTTAAGGGCGCTATTTAGCCGACCGGCTATCGTGACGAAGGGGAAATCTTCGCGAGCATTCTGCCTGTTCGTTTCACTCTCGCTCGGAGCCGTGACCGGCAGATACTCGCAGAAGCGCTTCAAATCGCGCAGAGAAAGGTTCGTTGACGACATTCGACGTATTGGCGTGACTAAGAAGTTTGCGCCCGCCAATCGATCATAGGAAGATCGCGCATTCGCTGGCGTTCAACGTCATCCAGTCCAGATTTGATGGGACAAAAGATGGATCGTGTGACTGTGCTGGGTCACACTTTCCTTTAAAATTAATTGGATAAATGGAATTTCTGGCGGAGGGAACGCATCTGGGTTCGAACATTCTCCGTTTCGCACCTGGCCTAGTGTAAGTAGCCCTGTCGCTCGATTTTTTAAGGACAGCGTTTTGTCTTTGCGGGGTGCTCTAGACCGGGACAAGCCTCGGCGTTACTGTTCAGTCTAACCGTTGCATCTATTATCGATCATATAACACCATTACAGGGAGAATCGCGATGCCATGGACATTCGAGCAACGTGCCGACGTGAGTGCCATCCGCGCAAAGATCGATCATCCGATCGTCGATGTCGATGCTCACATGATCGAGGCGGAATTTGCTTTTCCAGATTTCCTTAAAAAAGTGGGCGGCCCGGAGATCGCGGAGCGCTTCGCAAAGCTCCGGGCTAACAGAGGAGATCGCAACCGCGGTGCCTTCTGGGGCTCGCCGTCCGGCAAATATTCTATCGACCGCATCACGGTGATGCTGCCGCGTCTCTATCGCCAGCGTCTGGAGGAGGCGGGGATCGACTTTGGCATTGTTTATACGAGCCTCGGTCTCGGCGCTATGTGGGTGCGCGACGCCGAGCTGCGCCGCGCCTACCACCGCGCACTCAACCTCATGTATGCGGATATGTACCGCGATGTCCAGGATCGGCTTATTCCCGCCGCTATGATCCCAACACAGACACTCGAGGAGGCAATAGACGAGCTCGAGTATGCGGTGGGCGAACTGGGTTTTAAAGTAATCACGGTTGCTGGCGAGCGCCGTCGCGCGCATCCCGAGATCGAACATCTGGCGCCGCATCTTGCGAGTTACAGTCAGATCGTCGAGCCCTTGATGCTTGAAGAACCCACAGCCTACGATCGTTTTTGGCAGCGGTGCCAGGAATTGAAAGTGGCCGTCACCTCGCATTCAGGGGCGCAGGGAACCCAGCGGCATAATTCGCGCGCCAACTTCGTCTACAATCGCCTGGGCAGCTTCGGTGTGGGCGGCGAACATTTCGCTCGCTCACTGTTCCTTGCCGGCGTCACTCGCCGCTTTCCGGATCTTACGTTCGGCTTTCTCGAGGGCGGCGTTGCACGCATTTGCGCGCTTTACAATGACCTCTTTGAATTCTGGGAGAAGCGTAACCCAAGGGCGCTGCACGAGAACTGCAATCCGGCCGAACTCGATACCGAGTTGATGGCGCGCATGGCGGCGGAATACGGCAACGATTGGCTCACGTCCGAGAACATTCGTACCAATCCGCACAACCAGTTCTCGCGTCCCACCGACACGCCAGCCCAGCTCGACGATTTTGCGGCCTGTGGCATTGCAGAGGAGGAGGACATCAAAAGCCTTTTCGTGCCTAACTTCTATATCGGCTGTGAAGCCGATGATCGTATGAATGCATGCGCGTTCGACACGAGGCTGAATCACAAGGGGGCTCGCCTAAAAGCAATGTTCTCTTCTGATATCGGTCACTGGGATGTGGTTGATATGACCGGTGTCGTGCCATCGGCTTACGGCCTCGTCCGTCGGGGGCTCATCACCGATGACGACTTTCGCGATTTTATGTTTACGAATGCCGTCGAGATGCATGGCCGCATGAACCCGAACTTCTTTAAGGGGACTGCCGTAGAAGCGGAGGCCGAGAAGGTTCTGGCTCGCTTTCGCGAGCCGAAGACTACTCAGGCGGCCGAATAAGGCGGGCCTATCAGGGAGGATCGGAGATGAGCGCGCGTTTCACGGTTATTGTAGCGGCCGTTCTTGCCCTTACCGTCGCAACTCCGGCTCTGGCTCAGAAGGCAAAAGATACGCTTCGTATCGCGCTGAACGACTTAGTGCCCGTGATTGACGGATATACTTTGGGCGCCGGCGAGGGGGCTATGTTTCGGGCGTCGATTTACCAGATGCTGATCGCCTTTGACGAACGTGGCGAGAAGTTCGTGCCGGTTCTGGCTAAGTCATTTACCCGGGTCAATGATGTCACCATCGAGTTCGAGCTACGAGACAATATTAAGTTCCACAACGGCAATGCATTCGACGCTTCGGATGTTAAGTATACCTACGACTTCCTAATCGATCCCGCTACAAAAGTCCTATTCAAAGGACGCTACACTTTCATCAAGCGAGTCGAAGTTCTAGGGCCGTATAAGGTCCGGATCGTGATGCAGGAGCCGAGCGCGACCGATTTGGGAGATCTTGCCTACCAGATGCCCGTATATGACGCGGAGACGCATGGGAAATTAGAAGATAAGGGAGATTACGGCCGCACGGCGGTCGGCACTGGCCCGTATCGCATGGTCTATATCGATCGTAACAAGGGCATTCTCACCGAGCGCTATGACGGGTACGCAGGCGATACTCAGAACTTCCGCGCGCCGATTAGATATGTGCACGGCGTGTCGATACCCGACCGCCAGACACAAAAGGCACAGTTGATAACGGGTGGTGTTGATGTACTGCGACGCATTACACCGGACGACGCCAAAGAGATCGCTTCCAGCGGTTTCGATAGTCCAATCACGCCTGGCGGAATTCTGATGTATGTAACGCTCGATGCAGTCGGCCGGTCATCCAACAAAATTATGATGGATGAGCGTGTGCGAAAGGCATTTATCATGGCAGTCGATCGCGACCTGATCGTCCAAACCCTTGTGCCCGGGGGCAAGGACGAGAAGGCGCTGGACGCGATTTGTTTCAAGCCGCACCAAGCCTGCATGCCGTCACGTGCGCCGTATCCCTACGATCCCGCACAAGCAAAACGGCTTTTAGCCGAAGCCGGCTATCCCAATGGCTTTGATCTGACGCTCCATGCCTATTCACAGGTTAAGGATATTGCCGAAGCCATCGCCGGTGCGCTCCGGCAAGTTGGTATCCGAGCTTCCGTCGAATCACTTCCCATCTCAGTTTACGTAAAGAAGCGCTCTCAAGGCGAGTTCACGGCGTTCGTTGGTACTTATCCAACAACCAGTCAGCCTGATGTTGCCAATATCTGGAATTTTTTCTTCTCAGGCGACCGAGATTACTGGCATGACGACTTCATAAATAAGGTTGCTGAAGAAGGCAGCCGGGAGATTGACGTCTCCAAGCGTGCAAAGCTTTACACGCCAGCGCTCGATCGGGTGAATGAGCTCGCCTATGTTATGCCCATCGCCGACCTTCCGGTCCAATGGGCGGTCCACAGAGATGTCGCGATTTTGCCCAATCTCCTGAGCATCATGGACGCGACGATCAGCGACTTCGCCTGGAAATAAGCTAGGCAATACTCCCCGTTCGATAGGATCCCTTCCTGGATTACGGCCGGCAGCAATGCAGTCATTCACGGTTGTCGATGACGAGCTCAGATTACGCACCGTAATGTCTATATCTTGGCTGATCGATCGTGAATCGGAACGTCGGCCGCCGCAAATGATGAGCCCGGAGGCTGAGGCGATTTGGGCATCGTGGACGGCGGAGGGTAGTGAAAGCGAGCGACGGGGGCCTCGAGCACTCCAAGTATGATACCGCCGTCTCCGTGGATATGAGCCACTTTGCAAGCGCTCTCACTAAGGGCCCATGGCGTAGCTAGGTTCGAAGTGTAAACGTCTGCGCGCTGTTTCATGCCGCAGGTGCTCCGGCCGGGCGACATCGTTATCATTGACAATCTCGGCAGCCATAAGAGGGAGGCCCGGCAGCAAGCGCAGTGGGCTACCTGGCTACTCCGCCACGTTCCGCGTCGCCACTCGGTGGCTGCCGGGAACCGTCCGAAACGCGATGTTGAGCCGGTTAGCGCTGTTGATCGCCACAATGGCAAGGGTGAGATTAACCAGTTCCTTCTCGCTGAATTGCACGCGGGCCTGCTCATAGACGTCATCCGGGACGTGATCTTCCGCAATCAAGGTGACGGACTCAGTCCAGGCTAACGCCGCGCGTTCGCGATCGCTATAAAACGGTGATTCCCTCCAAGCACTCAGCAAATAGAGTCGCTGCTCGCTTTCACCGTCAGCGCGCAGTTCCTTGGTGTGCATATCGATGCAATGGGCACAGCCGTTGATTTGGGATGCTCGCAGCTTCACCAGTTCGAGGAGCTCATGATCGAGGCCACAATTGCGCACGAAGACGTGCAACTCGCTCACTGCCTTATTGCCTTGAGGCGAGTGCTTCCTGAAATCCAGTCGAGCTTTCATAGAATTTTCCTCTGAGAATTCACTGCGGCTTCATGGCAAAGAGTTTCCGAGCATCGGCGCGAATGACGTTCGATGCTATCATGTCGAATTTCCCCATTCTGCGCAATTCTTAGACGATTTTCAGGACTGTCAGAGATGGGCCGGAAGCCGTTCTGACCCATGCAATGCCGCGGGCAGCGTGATCTCCTTGAATCGAACTTCGTAGTTTGAATCTGTGATGATGGAAATACGCTGATCACCGAGCGGAAAATGATTATCGTATGCTTGGCCTGAGCGAACTGGGAGGAAAAGCCGTGGCTCTATTTATAAAAGATGAGGACATAGCCGATCTGGCTCCGATGAGCGAAATCGTCGAAGCTATGGAGATCGCGATGGCGGACCATGCTCGAGCGGTCGGGCCTTTCTACCCTGAGCGAATTGGAGTCAGGGCACGACCGCCCGAAGGCCAACCCGGTTATACATTGACGACGCAGATTGGTGGGTCCGTATCTCTGAACGTTATGGCTGTTCGATTGATGTCGAATATGTCTGCCCAGAAACGGCGCGGCGAACGTACTAGCGCGATGAGCGAGGGATTTAATCAGAGAAACTGGGGCGTGACCGTCCTGTTCGATATGCAGACGGGCGAGATGATCGCGGTGTTGCCCCAGTTCACCCTGTCTGGCCTACGGGTTGGCGCGAATACAGGTTTAGCAACGAAGCTTCTCGCCCGGGCTGATGCCGAGACGGTGGCGGTATTTGGGTCGAGCAAGGTTGCGCGCGGCGATCTCGAGGGCGTCGCTTATTCGCGAAAATTGAAGCGCGTACAGGTGTTCAGTCCCAATGCCGAGCATCGGCAAGATTTTGTCCGAGATATGAGCGAGAAAATTGGTGTAGAGATTGTTTCCGCATCTTCCGCGCGCGAGGCGCTCGATGGGGCAGACATCATTACTGTATCCACCGGCTCGCGTATTCCTGTTTTCGATGGAGACTGGCTCAGACCAGGTCAATTTGTATCATGCACCATGAGTTCGCCATTTCCGCAGCGTCGCGTAACACCCAATTGGGGGGCTCGTTACGCCGATGCGGATCCGCTGCCGGGAATGGAAATCGACGAAAAGACGCTTATGCGCGCAGATTTGATTGCGACTCTAAGCACAGAAATGATCCTGAATGAGAATCAGAGAGATATTCTCGATCTGATCGATTCGGGAAAGTTGAATTGGGAGAAATTTCGGGAAATCGGCGATATCGCCGCAGGAATTCAGCCCGGCCGCCGAAGCCCGGAAGAATTAATTGTCTACAAAAGCAGCGGTGGTATCGGCTTGCAGATGGCGGCGATCGGGGCCGTCGTGTTACGCAATGCGAGAAAATGTGGCGTCGGCAAAGAGGTCGGCGGGGAATGGTTCAGTGCCGATATGTCCTTTTGGCACAAGAAGGGCTTCTCGCCGACACAATGACTATCGTGCCATGACCCGCTTCCATTCCTCGGGCCAGTTCGCACGAATATTTCCCCATTTATCTGCAGGTATATTCCAGACGTGACTCGCAGGGGGAAAAGTCGTGCCGGCCAGTTGCGGCGGCGGGGCGTCAGGATGAGTGCCGTATACTCCGGTTTTGGAAACGGCGAGGCTGCCTCGTTTGCTAGTGATATAGTTCATCCATAGCTTTGCGGCATTGGGGTGCTTGGCGTTGGACGTAACGTTTCCGAATGCCCCGAAGCTCGGTATCCCATCTTCCGGAAATATGACGGCAATCGGTGCCCCATTCTCGATCTGTCTCGCGATCGTTGAGGCGGTGACGGCACCAATTCCGATACGGCCACGAACCAAGTCATTATCTAATGGTGGGCTTGACGCATAATATCGGGGCTTTGTCTGGTTAATCCGAGACCAGCTGTCCTCTCCGATTTGCATGCGTAAAAAGGCCCAAATAGTGAGCGCACTTCCACCACCTTCCATATTCTGGAGGCCGAGGAGCCCATTCCATTTCGCGTCGTAAAGGTCGCTCCACTTCTTAGGATAGTCGGTGCCCTTAACCACCGCTGTGTTGACGCCGATGACGTAGGGAATCCGAGAGACGTAGTACCAATAACCCTGAGGTTCCTTGAGAGTGCTGGGAATCGTTTCGAAATTAGGGACCTTGTAGGAAGTCAGTATTCCGCGTTCGAGCCATTCCTTCATGTAGGCCAGATCCGATAGGTCTGCGTAATCTGCCTCGAATTTGTTGGCACTGACTTCAGCGAGAACGCGATCGTACATTTTCTGGGTAGGAAGCCGCAGATATTCGTAATCGATGCCTGTATCCTTCTTGAACTGATCCAGTATCGGTGTGAAGGATTCACTCATCGAGATGCCATACAGCGATAACTTTTTCTCGGCGCGAGCAGCGGTATAAAGCTTGTCATCGGCGATTTGTTCGCCGTCGATCATGAGCGGCTCCGCACGGGTTAAATCCATCGTCAGAATGAGCGCCAGGCATGCGAAAGCTGCGCGGGCAGGAATATTTCGTAGAGCCACGATTTTGCCTCCCGGGATTCTTCTGGATTCGATTTTCGAGCTAAAGAATCATAGGATTCAATAGATCGGACGGCAATAGATGCAGCGGAGATCCATTGTGCGGCGTCCGATAATGCTCCCCACTAGCCGTCATGCCATCGCATCACGAGCGGGTGAGACGATACTCATTAACGGCGCACCGAGGTGGCTCAGCGCCGAGGTCGCCAGCCGTACGCCGATCTCCTCGATGAGCGCCAAGACCAGATCGTCTTTATTGCCGAAATGATGCTGAACGGCGCCGAGTTGCGCACGCCATCGCGTTCGGCGACGACGGACAGTGTCGCTCCATTGAAGCCCAGTTCATAGAGGCAATCGATCGCGGCATTGAGCAATTTCGGCCGCGTCGCGGTCCGCCGCTCGGCTTGCGATCGACGCTTCGGTTTTGTGGGCTTCTTATTCATACGCGAGATGCTTTCCATACCGCTCTATATCGTCTGAACGATCGCCCTGAAGTATGTACTTTTGACGTACATGAAACAATGTATGTAAGTTTTAGTGGGAGGCGATGTCTCCGTGAACCGGCCTCGAAGCCGCAATAAAGAAGAATGTCGACGGTAGGAGGCGTTTGCATGCTCACTCAACCGACCATGCATGACCGTACGTCAATGTATACGCAGAACACGCTCAAGCTTGGGCTGTTTGGCGCGAATTGTTCATCGGGCCGATCGCCGACCCAGGTGGACGAGCGCTGGCCCGGTACCTGGGACGATTGCTTGCGACTCGCGAAGATCGCCGACGAGGCGGGAATAGAGTTCCTGCTGCCAATCGGCCGATGGAAGGGTTACGGCGGCTGGATCGACTATCAAGGTGCCACGCTCGAGACGGTGACGTGGGCTTGCGGCCTGCTCGCATCAACCAAGCAGATCACGGTTTTCTGCACGGTCCATGCCCCGTTGATCCATCCGATCATCGCCGCAAAAGAATTCGTGACTGCCGATCATATTAGCCGCGGCCGGATCCCTAAGATTGACACGCGACGCATCGAGTAATGATGTCGTTCTTTTATATAGCGGTCGATTAGCCAGAAAAGGAGTTGGGCTTGCGTGGCGAGCTGCTCGCGTGAAACTTCGACCTGCCCAACGATCTTACGAAGACGTTCAGCTTGACCAAGTATTGGCGTCATCGGATTTCGAAGTTCGTGGCCGATGCAAGCGATAAGGCGGTCGCGCTTGGCGAGTTCCAACTTGAGGCGTTCGATCTCACTTACACAGGTGAAACTGGCGCCGGTAGGGTTGGATTCTTCTGACAGGAGGATACCCCTTACCGACATTCCATGCTGAACGTGGGTCTCGGCAGCTAGTAGACCTATTCGATAGAAAAACACAGATTAGAGTATGCTCAAAGCAATTCGGTCAGCCATCCTTACTTGAATACTGGGATAGAACAAGACCGCATGCATTTGTGTGATTGAGTACCAAAGCCGTGCGCGTGCGGTCGCCTTCCGACCGAGATTTCTGCTTGAGAATTTTTTTATGCGTCTAAAGATGCTTAAACTTGAAGCGACTTGGGATTGTCATGGATAGCCCTGACTTCGGCCGGGGCGAAACTAGAAGCCTCAAGAGTCGGTTCGGAAGCGGTCCCGGCTCCGACTAGGAATTATTCTTTGGCGACGGCTGATAACTAATATGAGGATCTGCTTATGGCTTTACATCATGCACAACCAGGTGAAGTCATCGACCTTCGGCCCTTCGGCGCCGGTCTGAAAGAAGCTCAGACTGCGGCCATTATTAAGGCCGACCACTTTGAGGCTATTCGCCTGATTGTGCTTGCGGGTCAGGAAATTCCACAACACGAGGTCTCGGGAGAAATCACCCTTCATTGCCTCGAAGGCCATGTGAAGCTCGGATCAGTACCTGTGCCCGCTGCCTTAAGGGCCAATCAATGGGTCTATCTGGAAGGGGGCGTGCGGCATTCGATCAAGGCAATCGAAGATTCGTCTCTCCTTCTAACAATCTTTCTGCCCCACGACTCCAATCACAAATGAACTTGATGCTTCCAGTATCGCCTGCCGACAGAAAGGAGTGGACTATGTCATCTCGCAAGTTGCCTACCGAGCCAACCCAAAATTCAGTACCGTCGCCGACCGCCGGGAAAGACAAAACCTGTCCCCGATGCGGAAAACCATTGAGCACAGAATATACGTGCGACTGCCCTGAGCGCTGGGAAAATGAGGGTGGTGCTCTGCAATCTGACCATCAGAGTCCTAAAATGGGCAAGGCATGATGGCGATGACACCTCAAGCCAATGGATCCCGTGGCCACTTAAGGAGTTGACCGTGAACGTTGAGTTTGTGCTCCCGTCCGCACGAAACCATCTTCTGAAAATCAGTCAGGCCGCCCCACTTACCCAGGCAGCTGCGCTCTTTGGTCAGAACCGTGCGGACCTTGTCGTTGTCTGCAATGATGCCGACAAGATGGTAGGGGTCGTGAGCAAAACGGATATCGTTTCGCGTATCGGCCAATGCCAGGGGCAAGCCTGCACTATGATGGTCGCGGCAGTAATGACGCGGAATGTCGTGCGCTGTCATCCCAGCGACAGTCTTCAACACGCGTGGGCTCTAATGAAGGAATCGGGATTCGCACATATCCCGGTAGTCGATTCGGACGGTCGGCCTCTCGGCACTCTCCATGCCCGCGATGCCCTTCAGGCACTGCTCGGCGAGGCTGAGTACGAGGAAGACCTTCTTCGCGACTACGTCATGGGTATCGGATATCGTTGAGCGAGCTGTTGCCAAAAGCGCAGGAGGGTCTGTGACGCGCAAACCTGTACCACCGGGTTTCTAGGCACTCGCTCGGCCAAGGATGATGTCACCGGCTCCTGTCTTAGATTCGGTATGACCCGCGCAGGTGTCTGAATTGATGTAATCATCGATACCGAAATCCACAGAAACGGGCACACGGCTGTTCACCGCAAATTGATGCCTCAGAAAAATTGGGTTCATATATCTGAGGAACTTCGCCACTTCGGGACGCCACCTTCTGGGTCGCAACCCCCTACATACGCTGATCTCCCCTAATTGCATCGACCACGGTGAACGATGTCGGGCGAGCTAAGTCCGGGGGAAAATGAATTCGCCGAAGTTGCCGCGGCATTTCGCGATGTCGTCGGAGCAGGATTCTAGTCAGCCCTCATCCGCTTAACTGCGCCCTTCGATGCGATATCTATTCTGCCGAGATCAGCGGAAATGTGAACTGGATGGTTGCCGCTGAAGCAGCTTTTCTGGCCACCGAGGAGGGCCATACGGACGACGAACTCGTTGGATTAGTGCAATTCGCGTTGGGCTGGCTATTGAGCGCATTCGTACAGCTCCCGCCAGACCAAAATCAGCATGAGCCAGACAATAGGGGCCAGGGCCGGGCTTTCGTTCTTTGGCAGGGCGGAAATTTACTTGGCCGTACGGTGGAAGCTGGTGACCGCATGGAGGTTATGGAGAACGAGCTAACCAAAAGGACACAGATTGCTGGGCATAGTGCCGGTGTCAAACAAGAGGAAGAGGAACTCCTGGATTCGACGAAAACTGAGCCCGATTCCGCGTCTCAACTGTCCGCAATCGTGTTCTCGCGAGTCGAGAACTCTGACATCTATTCTGGGAAAGAAGTCGAACGAAGATTTGGCTCTCTCGTGAATCAGCCACTACCCCTTGCCATCTTCTCGTAGACCATTGGCGTTGTTTGGAGTGTATCGAGTTGCACGCCGCTGGCGTGCTTCATTATCTCGAACAATCGCTGCCATCCGAGCAGGTCGCCATAGAGCCTAGACAGACTTTCCGCCACAGGAGCAGGTAAGAAGTGTAGCTTCTCGAATACGCGCGTCATCACTTCCGCCATGTGACGCAAAAACGGCGCATTGTCGCACGCGCTGAAAACGGCACTGGTGTAAGTGCTGCCCTGCAAGCTGATCATTAATCCCTGCTAAGCGTGTCGACGGAAATATTATTATCAGTCTGGCACATCTTCATCCTCGAAGAGGATGCGTTCGGCAGCTCCGTCAAGGTCCTGGTATTGTCCGCGCCTCAACGACCATAGGAATGCCACCAGGCCGATGGCGCCGAGCGCGATTGAGACCGGGATCAGGTAGACAAGCACGCTCATTCGACAACCCGTGCGATCGCGTTCGGAGGCCGTGATGCTTGCGGGGTAATGCGCTCCGGTCGCTCCGCCGCCCGGAGTGTGCCGACGTTGAGGCGCATGGCATTGCCTACGACCATCAACGACGATGCTGACATGGCGAGAGCGGCCGCTAGCGGCGTGATGAATCCGGCGACCGCGAAGGGGAGGGCAATCGCATTATAGATGACAGCGAGAGCGAAGTTCTCACGGATCAATCGGCCGGCGCGCCTGGCGACGGCGAGTGTGAAGGGAACGGCTTCAAGGCTGTCACGCATGAAAACGAAATCAGCCGCGGTGCGCCCCACATCGACGGCGCTGGAGGGAGCCATCGACACGTGGGCCGCGGCGAGGGCCGGAGCATCGTTGAGCCCATCGCCGACCATGAGCGTACGGCGCCCCACCATGGCGAGTCCCTTCAGCCGTGCCAGCTTGTCGCCAGGGCGGAGGCCGGCTTCGAACCGCTTGATGCCAAGCTCGCGGGCGAGGCTTTCGACGGCCGCGGCATGGTCGCCGGACAGAATCGCGACTTCGAAGTCCTGAGCTTTCAGCGCATCTATCGCTTCCCGAGCACCGGCACGCAGGTGCTCATGGAACGAGAATACCGCGAGGAGCTGCCCGTCTCTGGACAGGATTGTGCGCGGATATCGAGACGAAATTGAGACCGTACCGGGATCGTGCAGCGCCCAGTCGGCGCGACCGAGCCGAAGAAGGCCCGAGCCCGTGCGCCCCTCCAGGCCCTGTCCAGGAACTTCACGCACATCGTCCACCTGCACATTCTGTGCTTCGCGCACCGTGTTGGCCGCGACGAGGGCGAGCGACTGGGGATGGCGCGAATGAGCCGCCAAAGCGGCGGCAAGCGCCAGAACTCTGCTATCGGCAGGGGGGGAATCCCGCAGTTGCGGAAATCCAGCCGTCAGGGTGCCGGTCTTGTCGAATACGATCGTATCGACCTCGGCCAGACGTTCGAGCCCTGCGCCATCCTTGACCATGATGCCGCGTTCGAATAGGCGGCGGGCAGCAATGACCTGGACGATTGGGACGGCGAGGCCTAGCGCACAGGGGCAGGTGATGATCAGCACTGCAATCGCTACGGTCGCTGCCCGATGGTAATCGCCGGTAGCGAAGGCCCAGCCAAGGAACGACAGAAGCGCCGCGCTATGCACGAGCGGCGCATAGAGGCTGGCGGCCTTGTCGGCGAGGCGCCGATAGCTGGAGCGGCCGGCCTCGGCCGCCGTCATGAGGCGTACCATTTCCGCCAGGAAGGAATCATGCGCCACGGCCATCGCTTTGAGCCGCAACGGTCCGGTGAGATTGAGCGTCCCGGCCTCGACGATCGCCCCGGCGGTTATTGTCAGCGGCGCGCTTTCGCCGGTTACCAATGAACGGTCGAGTTCCGAGGTACCGGACTGCACACGTGCATCGACGGGCACTCTTTCGCCGGCGGCCAACAGGATCGTCATGCCGGGTTTGATCTCGCTGACCGGTAAATAGGTTCTGGCACCGTCTTGGTGCTCTACGGTCGCGCCGCGCGCCGTCAGCTTTGCGAGATCGCGGACCGCCGTGCGTGCCTTTGCCCGCATGACATCGTCGAGCGTGCGACCGATCAGAAGGAAAAACAGCAGCATGATCGCCGCGTCGAAATAGGCGTGCGGGCCGCCATGAATTGTATCGTATAGGCTCATGGCGAAGGCGAGCCCGACGCCGATCGAGATCGGGACATCCATGTTGGTGCGGCCGTGGCGGAGCGCCGCCCAGGCGGAACGATAGAATACCCGCCCGGAGTAGATGAGCGCTGGAAGCGCGATAAATGCTGAAAGAATGTGGAACAGGTTGCGCAGTTCAACCTCTGCTCCGGACCAGACGGATACCGAGAACAACATGATGTTGCTGGCGGCGAACCCCGCCACAGCGAGCGCGCGGACCAGTTCGGCCTGCGAGCGGTCGGCGCCAGTGGCCTCGTTGTCGCCGAGATGAGGAGGATAGCCGATGGCGACGAGGGTCTCCGCGATCGGAGGGGGACTCAGTCCTTCCTTCCAGCGCACGACGACGCTTCTCGTGGTCAGGTTGGCACGTGCCTCGGCAACGTCTTCGAGGTTTGCCAGCGCACGTTCGATGGTCCTGAGACAGCCGCCACAATGGATGGAGGGGACCGAGAGCCGCACTTCGCGCAGATTCTTCGTGGCTTGGCGGGAGGCCAGTACGATCTCCTCGCGCGACGGGGAAGCGCCACATACATCCGTTGCGTGAGCGAAGACTCCCGCCTCAGGTGCGCAGCAACTCATGATGACCTGCCATCAGCCATCCCTTCCGAGCCCAGGCGCTCCGCTTCTGTCAGCGGTCTGCAGATCGTCGAAAAGGCATGCCACGTAGCATGACCGAGAACCGGGAAGACGATAATGAGGCCGATCAGCCCAGTCACCATGCTGAGCGCGAAAAGACAGACCACGATAGCTGCCCACGTCAGCATGACGGGAAGATTGTTCCAGACGAGCGCCATGCTCTGTCCCATCGCGGTCAATGCATCGGTCCGCTCGTGAAGCAGCCGGGGAACGGCAAACACGCTAATCGCGAAGGAAAAGGCCGCGAACAGACCGCCTACCAGACTGCCGATGATGAGCAATGCCCAGCCGGTCGGTGTTTGGAGCAGGATCGGGAGGATATCGTTGAGGCCGGGAAAGGGGCGGAGCCCGAAGAAAAGCGCATAGAGAAGAACGGCGGCGCGGTTCCAGAGAACCATCAGAAGGCAAAGGAGCAGGCCGACAAACACGATCTGACCGCCGGAGCGGATCTTGACGAAGACCATGTCCGCGAGCGTGACCGGCAGGTTTGCGGCCAGACGCCGGCTCTTTTCATAGAGTCCGGTCGCAGCCAGAGGCGCAACCACCAGAAAGCCCGAAAACGCGGGAAACAGGATGTAGTCGTAGCCAAGATTGAAGATACTGGCGACGACCGTCAGGGAAACAACAAAAACGACCAGGCCATAGGCGAGACTGAGCCATGGTCGTCGGACGAAGTCATGCCATCCCGCTGCAAGCCAGGCGAAGGCCGCATCTGTTGGAACTGCACGGTACCAATCGGTCTTCGTGGCAGCGATGGGCGGTATGACCGGGGGAAGCCCGTCCGTGTCGCTTGCAATAGCCATAAATGACCCTCCTTGCGCTCAGCAGGACGATTCCGCCGCGCGGAACTGTCCGTCCTGCCCGGGCACCTTGAGATGTGGAATGCAATCGGGCTGCGAGCGCACCGATGTCCATATCAGATGTGCATTGGCGGCCGCGAATATGCCAAGGGCGGCCAGAACCACCAGGCCGATCATGAGCTGCATTTTGACCCGCGCACTCATCGCGAACCGCGGCCGAGATCGAGAAGATAGAGCGTGAGGATCTTGCGATCCGTGTTGGTAAGCCGGCTCTCCCAGGTTGGCATGTGCCCTTGCCGGCCACCATAGATGGTTTCGTAAATGGATGCCTCGTCGGCGCCATAAAGCCAGGTATTGTCGGTCAGGTCGGGTGCGCCGACCTCTGCATTGCCCTTTGCATCCTCGCCATGGCAGGCGGCGCAATTGTCTGCAAAGACTTTCTTCCCGGCGGCCAGCCGTTCCGCAGAGGCTTTTCGGTTTCCATCTTGATGCGAGAGCCAATAGACATAGCCCGCGACATCGATGATCGCGGCACGGTCCAGCATTCCATCACGGCCCCAGGCGGGCATCTGGGAGGAGTGGCTGTTGGGATGCTCTGAGTTCACGCCAACGCGAATAGTTTCGAAGATCGCGGCCGGCGTTCTGCCCCAAAGCCATGCTCGGTCGGTGAGATTTGGGAAGCCAGGGCTGCCCTTCGCGCCGACGCCGTGGCATGCAGCGCAATTGTCGCCGAAGAGGGCATGCCCGGTCTCGCGAACATCCTTCATCAGGACGTTGTCGGCCTGAATGGCGGAGAAGTCCTCCTTGTCGATGCGCTGCGTCCAGACGGAGCGTTCTTCAGCGGCGGCGCGCAGGCTGGCGGCCACGTCCTGACGAACATCGGAGCCGAGCAGACCTTTGGTATAGGTGGTACCGAGCGGCCATGTGGGCATGAGAACCCACCAAACGATGGAGAACAGCACCGCCGCAATCAGAAAAGCCCAGACTGGCCAGGGAACGGCGGTGTTGAGCTCCCTGATCCCGTTCCATTCGTGCCCCGTTGTCCCGTGTCCGGTATAGGGGTCGCGTTCGATCACACCCATGGCCCGCTCTCGTCATCCATGATGCTGTTCTTTGCCCGGTTGAAACGCTTCCGGTTTCCCGGCCAGAAGGTGTAGACGAGGACGCCGATCGACATTGCGATCAGGTAAAAAAGGCCCCAGGACTTGGCGAGGGCGACCAGAGTTTCGTGGTCCGGTCCCATCATTTGATCCCTCCGGGATCCTCCTGTTTGTAGGCTGCGTCGGTCAGACGGCCGAGGATCTGTAGATAGGCCACGAGTGCGTCCATCTCGGTCACCAATCGGGGATCTCCGTCGAAGGAGCGGATGTCCGTCGCCTCGCCATAGCGCGCCTTCACGTCGCCGGCCTGCGCGCTGTCGGGTGTCGCCTGGCCGTAGGTATCGCTGACCGCATTTTTGACCATGTCATCGGTGTACGGCACGCCGAGCTTCTTGAGAGTGGCCAGATGCTCGGGAAGATCGTCGACACGCAGTTCGGTGTGCTTGAGAAACGAGTAGGCCGGCATGACCGATGCGGGCACGACATCGCGCGGATTGTTGAGATGCGTAACTTGCCATTGGTCGGAATATTTGCCGCCAACGCGCGCGAGGTCCGGGCCGGTGCGCTTCGAGCCCCACAGCATGGGGTGGTCGTACTGCGATTCGACGGCAAGCGAATACGGCCCGTAACGCTCGACCTCGTCGCGCAGAGTGCGGATCATCTGCGAGTGGCAGGCATAGCAGCCTTCGCGGACGTAAATGTTGCGGCCGGCGAGTTCGAGCGGCGTATAGACGCGCATGCCGGGCGCTTCCTCCACCGTTTGGTGGATCGTGAAAAGCGGCGCGATCTCGACGATGCCGCCGATGCTGGCGGCGAAGATAATGGCGACGGCAAGACCGATCGAGTAACGCTCGAGCTTATAGTGGGTCCTGAACATGACGGCTCATTCTCCCGCTTGCGGGATGGGCGCGGATGGTTCCGCCACAACAAGCTGCTCGGCGCGCGCGTCGTAGGCGGCAGACGCGGTGCGGATCGTCATCCAGATGTTGTAGACCCCGACGACTGTGCCGATGAGGAATAGCAGGCCCCCGGTGGCTCGGGCAATGTAGTAGGGGTGCATCGCGATAAGGGAATCGACGAAAGAGTAGGCGAGCGTCCCGCTGTCATTGTAGGTGCGCCACATCAGGCCTTGAGTGATGCCCGAGTTCCACATTGCGAAGACGTAAACAAAGGCACCGGCAATCGCGAGCCAGAAATGAACCTCGACCAGCGCCGGGGAATACATGCGCTCGCGTTTCCACAATTGCGGCACGAGATAATAAATGGCCCCGAAGATAATCATCGAGTTCCAGCCGAGCGTGCCGGCATGGACATGAGCGACGGTCCAGTCGGTGTAATGGGACAGCGAGTTCACAGGTCGAATGGCGAGGAACGACCCCTCGAAGGTCGACAGTCCGTAGAAGACTGCCGCAACCATCATGAAGCGCAGCGTGGCGTCGTCACGAACCTTGTGCCAGGCGCCGTTCAATGTCAGCAGCGCATTCGCCGCTGCGATCCATGACGGAATCAGCAGCATGACGGAAAACGTCATGCCCAGCGTCTGAACCCATTGCGGCAGCGCCGTGTAGTGCAGATGGTGCGATCCGACCCAGACGTAGAAAAAGGTGATGCCCCAAAAGCCGACGATCGACATGCGGTAAGAGAAGATGGGGCGGTTGGCGCGCTTCGGCAGATAGTAGTACATCATGCCGAGAAATCCGGCCGTCAGGAAGAAGGCGACGGCATTGTGCCCATACCACCATTGCACCATTGCATCCTGAACACCGGCGAAGATCGTGTAGCTCTTGGCGCTCCCGAGAGAAATCGGCAGGGCAAGGTTGTTGACGATGTGAAGCATCGCTACGACAAGAATAAACGCCAAATAATACCAGTTGGCGACGTAGATATGGGGCTCCTTGCGGCGCGCGAGCGTGCGCAGATAGAGTGTGAAGTACGCGACCCACACGATCACCAGCCAGATATCGGCATACCATTCAGCTTCGGCGTATTCTTTCGACTGAGTGATGCCTATCAAATATCCGCTGACGGCAAGCACGCAGAAGAGATTGTAGCCGACGAGCACGAACCACGAGCTGAGCTGATCCGGTAGACGCGTGCGCGATGTTCGCTGCATGACGTGAAAAGATGTGGCGATGAGAGCATTGCCACCGAAACCGAAGATTACGCCTGTGGTGTGGACCGGTCTTAGTCGCCCGAAGCTTGCCCAGGTCGCGTCGAAAGTCATCTCAGGATAGGCCAGGAGCCACGCCACCCAGTCGCCGATGAACATGGCGAATACCGCCCAGACCAGTGCGATGATAATTCCCACTCTGATGGGTTCGTCGTAATAGGTCGAAAGCCTCTCTTTGCTGGGTTCGGGCTCAAAATAGCCGTGGATGACCGCAAAGACGCAGGCAAGCCCGAAAAGCAGAATGATGTAGCCTTGCGGCCCGAGAGGATCTTGCCGTCCAGCGGCTGCCAGGATGAGGCCGCATATTGAGACAAGGATCGAGATGACAAGCGCAAATCGGCGCTCGTTGGTGGTCAGTGTCGAAACCATGCGACGGTCACTTGTTTCGGTCGATCATCTTCATGATGGGGGGTGACCCCTCGAACGTCAATATCGCACCGCCCAGCGCAATAATATCTATTGTATATATATCTTTTTAATAAAGAGCAACGTGGTTCGTGTACGTGATACGGTAAATTGAGAGAGATGCGATAGGGGTGTGAAGAGGACTTGCTGTCGACTGGTAGGCACTCGGCTCACCAAAGAGTCGCGGGCCGTGCGGCAAGAATGCGTCTACCCGTTCTGTCCCGCCACCGACAAATTAGGACCACGTGTGATTTTGATCGGTCCTGGCGAGAGCACGAAATCGCGCTTCGTCAGCATGATGTCGGCGAGGGTATATTGATCGAGCGTGCCAATGAACGCATTCAGAGCTTTGTTCAGGACCTCGGGCAGCTGGCAGCGCTTGGTGATAATGCATTGGCTGCCGGTCGCAAAACATTCGACGAGGGCGAAGTCCGGTTCCGTCGCCCGCACGACCACCCCGAGATTGATCTCCTCCGGACGCTTCGCCAAAGTGAATCCGCCTGAACGCCCTCGCACCCCTTTGATGTAACCCGTCCGCGTAAGAATATTGACGACCTTCATCAGGTGGGCACGGGAAATATTGTAGGCCTTGGCGGTTTCCTCAATGGTGAGGAGACGATCCCCTGCAGCGGCAGCGTACATCAGCACCCGTAGAGCATAATCCGTGAAAGTCGTCAGCTGCATGTGATGATCTCCCGCCGCGACCAAACCGTTTATTGGCGTCCCGGCGTTGTTGGAATCTGGAATCTTCTTAAGAGCAGAACGGCGTGGCTCGGCCAAGTGCCGCAGGACAGCCGTTGCCTCATAATCATGAGTATAAAATGAATCTTTGTGGCTGTCCAACAGGATCAGGAGGGACGCCATGTTGGTGTTTCGTCTGCAGTTGAGCTCTTTAATGGGTGGCTACGCGGTTGTGCCGGCAACGCGATGCGGGCGCGCCTCATTTCTCCCAGCGCTCTGTTTCGTGGCGGCATCAATAAGAAGATTCCGGTTATCGCACCCGCTTCGGCCCTTTTAGCCGCTCGCCATAAAAGATATATTGACAATATATCTTTTATGGCGAGACACTGACGGCATGCGAGGTGCGGGAGAGGTCGCCATCGCCGCGCCGACGCAAAGGACCGTGCGACCAAGGAGCCTTTACATGACGAATGTTATCACGACGTCGGACGCCAATATCGTCGATGTGCGCAACCTCATTCCTGCGCAACGCCACGCGAAGATCTTTCAACTCGTCAACGAGCTTACGCCTGGCGCCTCTTTCGTCCTCGTCAACGATCACGATCCGAAGCCGCTCTACTACCAACTCGAGGCCGAGTATCCCAAGCAGTTCTCGTGGGCCTACCTCGAACGCGGACCGGAGGTGTGGCGGGTCGAGATCGGTAAGCTGGCACGGGCCGCGTGAATCCAAGACTGGCGGCGCGTGCTGGTGTCACATGCCGGCACGCGCTGTCGCAGGAGATTACGATGATCGGCGTTTCGCTTTCCCGATGGACGATGTCTTATTTCGCTGCAGCGTTGGCCTTTCTTGTCGCTGCGGAAATCCTGATGGCCCTCGGCTATGGTTTCCCGCACGAAGCGCTTCAAGCGCCGGGGACACTGATCCTGGTGCACCTCGTGGCGATCGGCTGGCTGAGCCTTCTCGTGTGCGGGGCGCTGTTCCAATTCCTACCCGTCCTTATCGCGCAACCGCTGTTCAGCAACACGTTACCCCTGCCTGCACTGATCTCCCTCATCGCGGGCCTTACGGCGCTTATCTTGGGCTTCTTGCAACTCGCCGGCTCGGTCGACCCGACGCTGCCCTTTTTTGCGTTCGCCGGTACGATGCTGGGTCTGGGCTTCGGACTCGTCTTGTGGAATCTCGCGCGCACGCTTTGGGCTGCACCGAGATGGCCTCTGTCGGCGCGGTTCGTCGTGGTCGGACTCATCAGCGTCGTGGCAACGGTCACGTTGGGATTCGTGTTCGCGTTGGCGCTGGGTGGAGCGACGGCCTCTGAGCCTGTCCTCATCCTCACGGGAGCGGGTCTGCCTCTCCATGTCATCGCAGGACTCGGTGGCTGGCTTACTTTCACCGCCATGGGCGTAAGCTACCGGCTGCTCGCCATGTTCATGCTTGCGCCGGAGCTCGAGCGACGAAGCACGAAGGCTGCGCTCTATGTGGGAGCAGCAGCCCTCACTGTTGCGATTGTGGGCGGTGTGCTGGCTATCCTCCTCAACGGAAATCTCGTGCTGGTGCTGCTAATGGCTGGTGGGCTGAGCCTCGTGGCCATCGCCTTTTACGGAACCGATGTGATTCATCTCTATCGGGCACGCAGGCGTCGGCATATCGAGCTCAACAGCCGCATGGCGCTGGTTGCGCTTGTCTTTCTTGCGGCGTCCGGTGTGTTGATCTCGGTTCTCTTTGCGTTCGGACGACTGGGAGACCATGTCGGCGCTGTGGTCTTTCTGGTCGCGTTTGGATGGCTCTCCGGCCTGGGACTCGCCCAGCTTTACAAGATTATCGCGTTTCTGACCTGGCTTGAATGCTATGGCCCGGTGCTCGGCAAGACTCAAACGCCACGGGTCCAGGACCTTGTCGTCGAAGCGCGCGCGATCAAGTGGTTCTGGCTCTATTTCATTGCGGTCGGAGTCGGTACCCTCGCGCTCATCGTTGGCCATTTGCCCGCGTTCCAGGTGAGCGCGGCGACAATGCTCCTCGCGACGGGCGGGATCGCTGTCCACCTTGTGCGCACGCGCCGCCTCATGGACGTGAATGCCGCGCTTCGGCTTCCGCAGGGAGCCCACAGGCCGCGCCTTCTGTTCTCGCTTTCCCATCAGACCTGACTGAGACGGAGGAAATCCCGATGACAATGACCTTTGTAGATCTCGATGTTCGCCCAATCCTGCGAGCGGGGGGAGAACCGTTCCAGACGATAACGGAGACAGTGGCGGCGCTCGCTCCTGGACAGGGGCTGAGACTCCTCGCCACCTTCAAGCCGGTGCCGCTGTTCAGCGTCCTCGGTTCCATGGGATTCAGCCATGAAGCGCGAGAAATCGAAGGTGGTGATTGGGAGGTTCTATTCCGGCCGGCACAGACAGCCTCTGCCGTGAAGCCCGAACCGGCAGCCCCGGTTGCTGACACGTCGGGTTGGCCTCAACCCGTACAGCACCTCGATAACCGCGACCTCGATCCTCCGGAGCCCATGGTGCGCATTCTGGCGGCGAGCGAGACCATGAAGGAGGGCGAGGTTCTTTCGGCGCTGTTGTGCCGCGAACCGAGCTTTCTCATTCCTGAACTTGCGAAACGTGGGCATGCTTGGCGCGGCGGCTTCGAGCCCGACGGTAAGACCTACAAGATACTGGTGCGGATCGGAGCCTCCAATGAGGCAGCCGCCTGATCGACTATACGCGAGGGAGCTAGGCCCGGGCACTCGCCGAAATTATCCCAAGGACATATGAGCCATGTTCATTCAGACCGAAGCGATGCCGGATCCGGCACGTTTGAGATTCCTGCCTGGCCGCGAGGTTCTGGCCGAAGGCACGCTCGATCTTCACAAAACGGCCGAGGTGACGGCCTCGCCTCTCGCTGAGCGGCTCTTCGCGATACCTGGAATAACCGGCATTTCCTTCGACCGAGACTCCATCATCGTCACCAAGGCCTGCGGCGACTGGCAGCATCTCAAGCCGGTCATCCTCGGAGCGATCATGGAGCACTTCATGTCAGGGGCGCCGGTACTCCGAGGTAACACGGGTGACCATGGTCAGGCCTCGTCTCACCCCACTGATGGAGCCATCGAGCGGATCAGAGAGGCGCTGCGTCAGGTCATTGACCCCGAGCTCGGCTACAATATCGTCGATCTTGGGCTCGTCTACGACGTGGCGATCGAAAACGACGGTGTGGTCCGCATCATCATGACGACGACCACGCCGGGCTGTCCCGCGACAACTTATCTGAGGGAAGGCGCGGGGGCCAGCGTGGGCGTGCTCCAGGACGTCAAGCTCGTCGATGTGGAGCTGACCTATGATCCGCGCTGGACGCCCGAGATGATGAGCCCGGAAGCGAAGGCACATTTCGGTATAAGGGATGGAGGCCGATGGTGAGCCAGAGCAATGAGCGTTCTGCATCGGGATCTTTTGCCGAGACCAGAAAGCTTTCTGAACTTCTCTTGGAAAGCGCGACTGCGCTTGCCAGGGCAGGCGATGTCGAGGCCGCCTGCCGCTTTGCCGGGCGAGCCTACGTGACCCTGAGAGCTACCGACCCGGCATCGGCGCGCCGCTTTGATGTGTTGTTGCACCGATTGACCCCGATGCTGACGTGGTAGGGGCACCGTGATGTCTGTACGGTGTTCAAGCCGGGCAATTGTGCTGTGCCCGCTTGCTACCCCTATGATGAGACAGGGAGCCATGCAAACTGCGACCACTATCAATTCTTCACAATCGGCCTAACGATAGACGCGTCGTTCTATAGGTGACCATAAAAGATGTATTTTGTGGTCAGTGCCCAGGGGCGACTGAGCGCAAAAGTCTGCATTCGCACTCAGTCTGACGATTGACCACAAATGTACCAATTTAAGAGACGGTCATTGGCTTTCCGACGTTTGAGGCTACATGTCTTAAATTCAATGGTCACCGCGATATCCATTTGGAGAAAGGAGCGGGGTCTAGCCCAGGCGGCACATACCACTTCTTCTTTAGCTGGTCCCATCGACCCCCCAGCTTCTTACAGTCCTCGCGTTGCGCAAACGGACACTTCAGGTAAATACGGTCCTTAGAGAGCGTAGCGACGGCAGCGGCATACCGTTCCTTAGTGCCGGCCTTATCTGCGCCTTTGCAAGTCTGGCACACGCGTCCATACCCGCCTTCTCCCCTTTTAAGTGCGGCATCAAAGAAGTCCGACATCGGTCTGATTTCTTGGCAGCGGCTACATGCTTTTGCTTCGCCGTCGTTCAGAGATTGTTGAAGCTTTTGCCGTTGTTGGATGACAGTAGGAAGCTCCCTTTCAATGTCGAAATTGGCGAGTATCTTCCTGAAGCGGCCATCGAGTGCTTTAATTGGATCTTCACCTATATTGAAGCGATTGATGCGGATAAATTTGTATCCGTATCCTTCAAGAACTTTCTGCCGCTCTATGTCATCTCCACGCATATAGAATTCGAAATTTGCGGCGTTCACGTCGTCCAAATTCTCAAAGTGCTCTTTAAACCCATCGTACTCGATGATGATCTGTGCGGTTTCACGGGTGCCGCGAATTTTGATGAGAAAATCTACCTTGTAGTTTGGATGCTTGTAACGCGGATCGAGCTGCTTGAGATACGCGCCAATTTCAAACTGAGCGTCGATTTCGACACGATCGTCGAGGGCTTCCAATAACGGTACTTGGCGAAGCCAATTCAGAACCTCGGCTTCCATAGGAGAGTTAGCGTCAACGTCGTCTACCTCTGGCGCTTCATGTCCTCTCGACAATGTTTGGCGGAAATGACTTAGCGCGGTTCGTATTCCGCCCTTCATCTCCTCTATCGGTTTGCTATGTAAGATAACAATCTTTTCCTTGGCTCGGCTAAAGCCGACATTTAAGCGCTGAAGGCGAATACTATCTTCGACCTCATCTGACCCTTCAATTTCGCTAGCGAAGATATAGCCAAGGCGGTCTCGTAGGGGAGATGCGACCATCGAGTAGAAGCAGACATCCGCTTCCTCGCCTTGGCACGTATCGAATGTGAAGATGCGCAGCCTAAGGCGTTCCGTTAGTTCCCGCTCGTCTTCCTGCTTGCGTAGGTTTTCGAACAGAAACCGCTGTTGTTCGGTAAATGGTGTAATAATGCAAACGTCTGGTGGACTTTCCATCTGTGCCAAAGCGCGCAGTCGCTCAAATATGGCGTTGGCTTCCTGAGCATTCGTGTTGCCCGCGAGTTCGGTGAGCCCGTCATGCTCAATCGGCAAAAACTCGATAACCTCGTCGATGGGTATCCCGCGAATTTTGACAGCCTGAAGCGCATTTCCGTAGAAGTACTTTGACGAAAATCCGATCAATTCAGGATATCCGCGAAAATGCTTCCTCAACATAATTCGCAAATTGGCTATGCGCTCTACGAATTCCAACACCGACGTCTTGATGTCGAACATCTTAATTTGATTTAGCGAAGCGAGGTCAGGTTTTTCCTCGGCTTTGAATTGCTCCACTATCCGTGATTTATAGGATTGGTTGATCGCCTTGGAGGCGTTCTCCGTTTTTACGTTGGAGAACTGATTGCGGTCACCCAGTACCAATATTTTCTTTGCCCGCAAAAAGGCGGGCAAGGCTTGGGCGATCGACACTTGGCTCGCTTCATCGATAATAATGAGATCGAACAAGTCGTGTTCTAGCGGCACGTACTCTGCGTAGTCTCTTATCCCAGCGATCATCACTGGGAATGCATTTCGCAAATCGGCAAACAAATCCTTGGAGAATTTCTGCTTCTTTTGGATGATCGTTTTGATCTGCGCGGCGGTGTTCTTCTTCTCGTCCGCAAATTGTACCACTCGCCGATCTAGGACGTCGGCAAGCCGTTCCGTATGCAGGTGCTGTAGGTCTCTGATCTCCCCGGCATAATCAAACTCCGGTATCTCGTTGAAGGCTGCCTGGATTGCCTCATAACGTTTGATGTGTACTGACAGGCTCTTAAGGTTGCTCACCATGTTTGGCTTGATCGAAGAAGCAAGACCAGACAAGTCGTTCCGATTGATATCAAAATCGCCCAGGAGCTCTTCATCTTCATCGTCGAGGCACTTCAGTAACGTCGAGAGAGTGCCGAAGTACATTTCCGTTTCAGAGGTGGGGAGGGTGTGTCCCTTTTGAAGTAGCGCGATATACCTATTTTGGTCTTCCTCTGAGATGGCTTTCGACCGTAATTTTGCGATCAAATCACGGTATCCCTTTTCGGCAGCGCGAAGTTGCGAGAGCTGCAAATGGCAGTTGTCGGGTGAGCTATGATCAAACTCGTCGGCAAGGCGTCGCGAAAGGCGCCGCATTTGTTTGCCCGAGAATAAGTAACCGATCAGCGGTTTACGGGCGTTCTGTATTTCTTCGTTTATGTCCGCCAGATCTTTGAGTTGCGCCACCTTCAGCCGCCCAAATGCGCGCATTGGCTCGCTGATATGAGCGGTGTCGGCGATTGCGGATAAGCGACGGAGGAAGTCGAAGAGACTGAGGATCGAAGAGCGAGACTTATCTAGCCCGAGCGATACTAGAAGATCCGCAATCCAGGAGCGTTCAAGAAAAGTTGTGAGAGCAGCTGCCGCAGAAATGGCGTTACGGAACCGCTCGCTTCGCAACAGTCTATCGGGGTGGTCGCTTAAAAAATTGAAGCCGGTTTCAGCCCGTTGGATCGCTATTATCTCTTTAATATCGATTTGCGTGCTCGCGCGTGCAGATACAGAGATGCGGCTGCATAGCGCTTCCCCTTTCTTCGTGATCTCCTGCTCAAGCTCTCCTTGGCGTGCGGTGGCGACGTGAATACGTTGCCTCATCTGATCGACTGTTCGGGGCGCAAGGATCTTTGCGTAGGAATTGCCCTGCTTACCTAGCCGGAGTATGGGGTCTTGGAAATTCTCATCGAGACGCACGGCTTTAAGTGCTGCGCGGATTTTATGCTCAGCAACGTCCAGAGCCTCTTTCTTGTCGGAAAGTATCAACACATTTTTATTGCGCAGTATCGCATCGAATACGACGGCTGTGATGGTGTGTGATTTTCCGGTACCGGGTGGCCCTTCCACCGCGACATACTTCCCTTCGCGGGAGTTCAGGGCAAAGAGTATCTTCCTTTGTTCTTCATTTAATGGAACTGGGCTGTCGTAAACCAGGCGCTGTGGTAGTTGTGTGTCTGCCCATTCCTTTTCAACGGCGGCCTCAAGTGAAATGGGATCTTCAGAAAGAAACCCCAGTATCAGGGATTTGAATTCCTTTCCCGCCGCGTTCGTGCCGCCGAGTTCCTGGAGAAGCTCTTCATAGTCGTTGAGAAGGCTTTCGTCGGATTGGTCGAAAGCACCAAAGTGTAGTGCATTGTCCACCGAGATCTGTGTACGAGAGATTTTCTGGGGTTTGGCGTCATGGAGATCTATGCCTCCATCCATTGCTAAGGCGCTCGTAAAGTCGTCGAAAATCGTCTGCGCTTGGTTTAGATAAGTCTGACCCTGCCCAACGTATATGATGCGGTCGGCCAGCGGGAACGCGATAGAGCGACCTATCTGCCGCGAAACTTCGCTGACGCCAAAATCAATGGCTTTCTTGTTAACTAAAAAATGTGGGTCAAATCGGATTGAGAAAATAGAATTCTCTAGCACCACTTCGATCGGAAAGCAGAAAAGAGGGTATGACGTTTTCCCGAACCTGAGTGCGCCTAAGTAGAGGTAAAGCTGAGAGTTATCCTTCAGCTTGAGGGTCGATTTGAGTTCGCTGAGATCCCGATGGAAATCGCTTGTAGTAAAAGCCTCAAAATAGGTTGTTAGCTTCGCGCGGATGCTCTCGGTTTCGCACGCGTCGGCGATTAGAATATCTAGCTCTTCAAAATCGTCCTCGATAATCGCAGCGGCGACTGCGACGGAAATCGGCTTCCTAAGCGGGTCGATCAAGAGATCGCCAAGCTCTTCCTCAAGATTGTAAATCGTCTCAAGGCTTTCATTGCCCTGTTTATCAAAGAAGCTGCCCAAACTGGCGAGCAGGGGATTTACGATCGCAATAAGGAGTTGGCTCTTGAGCTGGCCAACTATGTGCTCTGCATACCGTTCGGGATCATCCTGGAGCGTCTTACGTTGATTTCGGGCGGACGCGTTCACAGCGTCGATGATTGCGAATATCTGCGCTTCTTCGATTGAACCAACGTGCTTGTTTATGACCGCGAGAAGATTTTCGCTCAAACGTGAACGGTACCGTCCTCTCCTGACGCTCAGTTCATGCGTCATGTCCGCACTGAAAGGTGTCGTAAAGAGAGCCCAAATGTCCTTGGCTAATTCTGGGTATTTCGATACGGCGACGCCGGTAAGGACACCGTTAGCATCCCGAGAGGTAATTTGCCTCTTTGGCGCGGTCGTCTTTTTAAAGTCCGTGTCAAGAAAGTCGCGAAAATAGCTCGCGATCGAACTGATCCAGTTCTCCCCGCCAGAGAATGCGAATGTTTCCTCATCGACGGCGGGGTGCAAGACCTCGTCCATCATTTGACCGCCCCAGATTTTTAATTCCCCAATGGTGTAGTGTACGGGGCCTCATTGGTTTCGCGCAATAACGACCTTGTCTGGGTATTCCATCAGATGCTTCAAAAGGCGCCAATCGGCGTGACTTTTGGCTAACGGAAGTCTCGGGGTTTGATCTTAATCCCTTCGCCCATGCGGACATTCTGACTGAAGAGGTCCCGTGATTTTCTGGCCGGCGCTTCGCGCGAACATTGGCAAACGGTTCACCAACGATAGGGTCATATCCACGCGCCGATCGAGTTCGAATTCAAATCTCGAACAATTCCTGCCGCGTGATACCGACCTGGAAAACGCTTTCGAATGCGCGACTGATTGACGTCGACCGAGTGTAATCTCGACTGGGGGTATTAGGCCCGTATCACTGCCAGCAACTCGACTGGTGGCGTAAGAATCCCCGTATTGCCTCCGCTCGCCGGTCGGTGCTCGATCTGATTGAGGGGATTATTAATTTGCCTTCCGCCGGCGCCCACATTTTTCAGCCAGTCGATAGAAAAGTGAGCCCTATCTCTAGTTGAGAAGTGGACGGCCCCCAGCCAGAATAAGGGCCGGGGAAGGCGCTGGGGAATGCCTTGGGGGATCATGCGCTACTGGTGGGTCAATCAGAACCAGACCTACCGCCACGAGTTCGATGGCGGCTACCTTTGGTCGCCTAAGCGCAAGCAAGATGGTAGCCGTAATCCGTTCTACGAGACTATGCGCGAGGTCGCGCCCGGTGACCTCGTGTTCTCATTTGTGGATACGAAGATTGCCGCGATCGGAATAGCGCAATCGTATTGCTGGGAGAGCCCGAAGCCGGCTGAGTTCGGCGCTGCCGGGCAAAATTGGGAGAATGTCGGCTGGAAAGTCCGGGTGGAATTCGTGGCCCTTCATAATTCGATCCGACCCAAGGACCACATCGAGATCCTCCGCCCTCTTCTACCGAGCAAATATTCACCTCTTCAGAAAGACACGGGCAACGGAAGCCAATCGATCTACCTGACTGAGCTACCTGCGGCTCTGGCTGAGGTGCTCGTGGGCCTTATCGGAGCTGAAGCGTCGACGACGGAAACGCTCGCTAACGCAGTCCGCCCTATTGTCTCGGACGATATTGAGCTGTGGGAGCGGCGCATTGAGGAAACTGTAATCAGAGACCAGTCGGTTCCGGATACCGACCGCGTCGCGATAGTTCAGGCGCGCAGAGGGCAAGGGCTATTTCGTGAAAGGGTGAGCCTTATCGAAACGCGGTGCCGCATAACTGGCGTCGATAACCCTACACATTTGATAGCCAGTCACTGTAAGCCTTGGCGAGATGCGACCAACGAAGAGCGCCTTAACGGCGAGAATGGTCTGCTCCTGACCCCTAGCATCGATCACCTTTTCGACCGAGGATTTATCGGTTTTGAAGACAACGGTCGATTAATCGTCTCGCCGGTGGCGCATCGACCCTCTCTAAAGCGCATGGGTATAGACGTAGAGGAATCGCTGAACGTCGGAGCGTTCTCGTCCGGACAGCGAGATTTCCTCGGATTTCATCGCGAGCAAGTCCTTCTTCTTTCAGGTCAAAATCACTAAGGGGGTAACGCTTGGTAGAGGCGTCGGGATATATTCTACGTGTTCGCGAAGAGCGCAGGAAGATTCTGCTGGAAAGTGTGAATACTGGCGGCTGGTTTGGAGCGACTACTCCCAGCGAGCCCGTACCAAGTTTTGAGCATAGTCGGCGTGCCCCCTTGTTGGTATTTGCCAGTTTCTCCTCCACAGCTATCACTCATCTAGCTAGGGGGAAACGAGGCACCTCCGCTGGTACCGATCTGCAGCGTTTAAATCTTCTCAACATCGAGCCGTTGGAACGCCCGATAACTTTTAGGAAGCTACTTTCGAATATAGCGCCACGATACAAATCCGTTCTGACGAAACGACTAAAGGCTGGAGGATATTTAACTCCCAAAACATTTAGGGCAGTCGTGGAGGCGTTGATAAAAATTGATGACAGTCTGCATGAGGTATTAGATCGCTATTGCCATATCTGGCCTTACGAGAAGGTCGAAAGCGTCGGTAAACCGAGCCCATAAGATAGTCTATCGAGACTAGGTCGATTGCGGAATGCACCGGGGCTTAGCGTAAATTGTTATATTTGGTGGCTGGCCATATTTCGCCACTTTTATGGTCGGCACATTTGAGGCAATTGGAGTGCAATGGCTGAGAGTGGATTCCTCGACGGCGCAGTGCATTCGCGGCGCGTCCAAGGCTGCGATACTCGGCTGCCGCGAGAGCGTACAGCAATTGTTTGAAGTCGAACGCCACTGGATCGATTGCCCCCGATCTCGTGGTCCCGCGAGCAGGCTTCTGTTTAAGGGTGCGCAACCCCTCTGTGGACGGTGAACCCGTTCTTCAACTAAGGACATGCTCGCCGATGTTAGTTTTCGGGCATTACTCGCAGAATCCCCGCTACCCGCTGTTCTGGCACTATAAAATGCCGAGCTTGCAAGGCCAGTGCTGTTAACCGATAATTGCGAACGATTATCAATTGGAGCCGGCAGGAGCGGGTGGCATTAACGCGCCTGGCCTGCAAGCGCAGTCAGTTACGCGGCAGGACGAGAATTCAAGGTGCGCCATGACCCCGCCATTCTGGCCGTGTACCTCGCCCATCGCGGCGAATTGGTGAACTACGCCAATGGCTTCGTTGGAGACCGCGCCTTTGCGGAAGACGTGGTGCAGGAAGCGTGGATGCGCTTCGGCAGGGCAACCGAAGAGCGAAAGCTCGATGAACCGGTCAGCTACCTCTATCGCATCGTGCGCAATTTGGCTGTCGATGGACGGCGGCGCCAAATTCGCCAGGACCGCCTCATGGAGCCCGACCTCGGCGAGGCGCTTTATCGAACGGCCGACGACGCACCGTCACCGGAAACCTCCGCGGCCGCTAAAGATGAATTGCGTCTGTTGGTAGAGGTCTGGGCCGAACTGCCGGAACGGACGCGAGTCGCGATGGAGATGCGGCAGTTGGGTGGTTGCAAGCTGAAGGATATTGCGGCGCATCTGGGCGTATCTATTACGGTCGCCCATACCATCATCGCCGAGGGTATTGCTCATTGTCGCCGCCGCGTCCGTCCGCCAGTATGAATTTCTGTGGGGATATCCTCCCGAAAAAACCACCCTTCGCGGCGTCTATTACATGAGTAGGCTGCATAGGCTGTTGGCTGGTGTGGTTGGACGGATTGGATCCGCCGCCACGCGGTCCAAGGGAGACGCATGACCAGTTCCGGCGAAGAAGATCGGGCCACGACGGAAGCCGCTCACTGGTTGGTCGCCCTTGATGACGATCCTGACGACCTTGCGCTGCGGAAGCGGTTCCAGGGGTGGCTGGATTCTAGTCCGGCCAATATTGAAGCGTGGAAAAATACGGCCGATATCGATGATTTGACGAGGTTCCTGCCGGCGCAATACGAGGCGCATTGGAAGCCTTATCAGGCAGAGAGAAATGCCGCCTCACGTGCTGCCTCTTCATTTCGACCGGGGTTATCGATCTGGCGGCTTCGCTGGTCGCGGCCGCGTCAAGTGTTCATTGGCAGCCTTGTCGCCGCCATCGCCACGTGTTTCGCGATTTTCATCACACCGACGCTGGTGCTCCGGATAGACGCCGACGAGGTCACGGCGACCGGCGAGCAGCGCTCCGTGCGATTGGAAGATGGCAGCATGGTCCGCATGGGCCCAGGCAGTGCGCTCGCCTCTGCCTTCGCTAACGGCAAGCGCGGTGTGCGCCTTTTGAAGGGGGAAGCCTTCTTCGAGGTCGTTCCCGATCCCAATCGCCCGTTCGCCGTCGCGGCGGGCGTGATCGAGACGACTGTGCTCGGCACGTCTTTCGATGTCCGGCTGGAAGAGAACGCCGTTGCAGTAGCGGTTCGCAATGGTCACGTTCAGGTTGACCTTGCCTCGGCGAAGCCGCCGGTATCGGAGCGTCTCGAAGCGGGACAATGGACGCGCATCACCTGGACCGGCGACGTCGCTGGGGGGCGAGTCCGATCTGAGGATGTCGCCGCCTGGAAGGACGGTCAGATCGTTGCGCTAGACCGAGCGCTGGTCGATGTGGTCGGTGATCTACGCCGGTACTATGATGGAGTCATCATCTTGACCAACGAGGGCCTCGGTCAGCAACGGGTGACTGGTGTCTATAACGTCGCCGATCCGGTCGAAGCGCTCCGCGCAATGGCGGGCGCTTATGGAGGATCGGTCCACCAAGTCTCGCCGTGGATCTTGGTCGTCTCCGGCTCCTGATCCTTCTTTCGGAAAATTTCCCGCTCATCTGCCCGGAAAAAACGGCCGGACATCCGTTTCATAAGGGAGGGTTTCGGCCGGAGACGGCTCCCGCCTCCTCGCTGGGCGGATTTTCAAAAAATTCGCTTTACGGCGATTTTCCCCCGAAAAATGCGACCCCGCCATCGTGTTCTAATTAGCAATCTGAAAATGCGAAGCATTCGCATTCAAGAGACCTTGATTTTTCTGACGTTAAAAAGGGGATTTCGATGGCGGGGGAAGTTGGCGTTGTCGCCCAAGTACGGCGTACCGTTCGCGTTAGTCTGTTGCTGGCCACCACTGCGTTGACGGGCGTGGCGTTCATGCCCATTGCCAGCGCCCAGAACAATTCACCGGCACTCGCCCAAGCTCAGCAGCGTACTTTTGACATCCCAGCTCAGCCGCTCCCTGATGCCATCGGGCAGTTCGGACGCCAATCTGGCATGCAGGTTTCCGTGGGCGCCGGTCTCATCGAAGGACTCAACTCCCCCGGCGTGCGCGGCTCGTTCTTGCCGGAGCAGGCACTGATCCATCTGTTGTCAGGAACGGGGATCACCTACCGGCTCACCAGCAGCAGCACTGCGATGCTCGAACGCGCTGGAGCGCAGTCCGGAGCCATCGTCCTTGACCCGGTGACGGTGGAAGGGCGTGCCGTTAACCCGAATTCGACAATGACGCCGATGGCGCCATACGCGGGCGGCCAGATCGCGCGCGGCGGTCAGGTCGGTATGCTCGGCAACAAGGACGTGATGGACACGCCGTTCTCGCAGACCAATTACACGAACAAGACGATTCAAGATCAGCAAGCGCGGACCGTTCAGGATGTTCTATTGAATGATCCATCCATACTGACGAAACAAAACAGCGCGAGCGATGAAGACGGCTCAATAACTATTCGGGGCTTCTCGCACACCCTGTCATCCGGTAGCGGCAGTCTAAATGGGTTGGCGGGCATGGCTCCGTTGCGTACGCCGGACATGGATTACATGGAGCGTGTCGAGGTGCTGAGGGGGCCGAGTGCTTTGCTGAACGGCATGGCGGCATTCGGGCAAGGCGGTGTCGGCGGCTCATACAATCTCGTCACTAAGCAGGCCGGCGACGAGCCGGTTACTCAGCTGACTGGCCGGTATGGCTCCCTCAAGCAGCTTGGCGCTCATTTCGATGTCGGCCGCCGCTTCGGTGCGGAGAAACAGTTCGGCGTTCGGGTCAACGGAGCGTACCGCGGAGGCGATACAGCGGTGGAACCGGTCTCCGCAGAAGTGGGATCGGCGGCGATTAATCTGGACTATCGCGGCGAGCGCGTCCGGATATCCACCGATATCGCGCATCAATCGAATGACGCTAGCCCTCAGATTGTACAGCAGCTCGTTCTCAGCGGTGTCGGCGGCGGTGCGGTCTTCGTTCCGAAGGCCCCCGATGCCGGAACCAGCCTCAATCCCACATGGAGCCAACAACCTAGCAGCTTGACGCTCGGCATGGTGCGGGGCGAAGTCGACATTACCGATAATGTCGCGGCCTATGCCGCCATCGGTAAGCAGAGATTGAATTTCTCACTCATAGGCCCGAACCAACCGAAGCTGCTCGATACGAGCGGAGCTTATGGGTGGAATAACGTCGAGCACACGAATTTTTCCTATGACGTGCTGTCCATGCAGGGCGGATTGAGAGCGAAGGCGACGACCGGGCCGGTGAACCATGCCCTCAGCCTCAACCTATCGCGGTCCACGATGGAGGTTGGGGAGGCACAAGCGACAACCCCATTTACCTACACCACCAACATCTATAATCCGATATTCGGTGCTGCTACGGTCGCCACCGATCCTGGCGATCCGGAGAAAACAAGCGAAACCCGCGCTTCCAGTATTGGCGTCGCCGACACCTTGTCGCTCCTGGATGAGCGGATCCAGTTCACTGCAGGCCTCCGCTACCAGAAAGTGGAATCCGACAGTTTCAGTGCGACGACCGGCGCCCTAACCTCCGGTTATGACGGCGATGCATTGACTCCCGCTCTGGGTCTGGTCGTCAAGCCATGGGAGAATGTCTCACTCTACGCCAACTATATAGAAAATCTGCAGCGGGGAACCATCGTTGGCTCGTCGTTTGCGAATGCTGGCGAGGTATTTGCGCCCTATGTCAGCAAGCAGTACGAAGCGGGCGTCAAGGTCGATTGGGGAACGGTGACGACGACGCTGGCGGCGTTCCAGATCGCCCAGCCCAACGTGATCAGCATTGACGGCACGCCGCTGCCGACGCAGGCGCTCGACGGCGAAGTGCGCAATCGCGGTATCGAACTGAACGCATATGGCGAGATCACGCCCGGCGTCCGTCTGATGGGCGGGCTCACCTTGATCGACAGCCAGCAGACGAAGACCCAGGGTGGTCTCTATGACGGCAACAGGGAAGCTGGCATCCCCGTCATCCGGACCGTGGTCGGCAGCGAATGGGATACGCCATTCCTGCAAGGCCTGACGCTGACCGGCCGCGTCACCTACACCGGCGATCAAATGGTCAGCAGCAGCAACAACAACTTGAAGATCCCTGCGTGGGAGGTCGTCGATCTCGGTGCGCGGTATGTCATCGACTCGCCATGGAACAACAAGCCGATCACGCTCCGCTTCAATGTCGATAACGTGTTCGACAAGGACTATTGGTCGGCATCGAACTTCAGGTATGTCCAACTCGGCGAGCCGCGCACCTTCTGGCTTTCGGCAACTGTAGACTTCTGAGCCATGGTCGTATTTCTAGCGCTGACGCTGACCATAGTCGGTTGTGTGTGCCTTTACCTCGCCAGCCCTAATCAAAAGTGGCTGGCGCAGGCTCCTCCCGGAAAGGCTCTGCTCATAGCGGGGGGCGTGCTGTTGACGGTTGGCCTTGCCGCATGGATCGCCGCATTGCGGCCCTTGGCTGGCTTCTTCGTAGCGCTGCATGTTGCGATGGTTTGTCTCTTCCTCTTTCCTTATTCAGCCGCCCTCCGCAGCTTCAGGCGGAAGAGCTGACATGCCAGGCGACATCCGTCCCGACTGGTGGGGAAAGGCCAGCGCCGGCGCAATTCTTGGTTTCGGGTTGGCGCTCTCGCTAGTCGGCCTCTACGCCTATCTGGGGCCGGGGGGCATAAATGCCCCGGGTGGACGCTACTCGCTGATGCGCTACCTGGAAGCATTCGTCTGGATCGCGGTGTTCGGCTTCTGCTTCCTGTTTCGCAGTGGTCGTTCCGCTTGGGTGTGGCTCGGCGCGGCGAACCTCATCGCCTTCGCGGCGCTGTTTGCCTGCCGCTTCTTCTTTTTTGCGTGAGGGCAACATGATCCGCGCCGATATCGTCAAGCTCTACAAGACTGTTCACACATGGACCGGCATTACTTGCGGCTTTGCGCTGTTCATCGCTTTCTATGCGGGCGCGCTCACCATGTTTCAGGAGCCGATCGCGCGCTGGGCGTCACCGCCCGCCGTGGGTGTGGCCGCGGTTCCTTTGGACGATGCGCCCCGTCTCCTCGAATTAGTTGCTACCGCGCATCCTGAAGCGCGGGAGGAAGGTATCAAGCTGCATCTGCGGGGCCACGAGAACGAGCCTGCGCGGGTAACTTGGGAGGAGGACGAGCCACACGAGGCGGGTCAGCCGCATGGGCACGTCCACTGGTGGGCGACACTCAATCCTGACGGCGCGCTATTGGCGAAGCAGGAGGAGCCGTCCGAACTGGCGGAGTTCATCAATGAAATCCACATGCGCGTCGGGATTCCGAGTCCGTGGGGATCGTATTTCATGGGGGTAGTCTCACTGCTCTACGGTGTTGCGCTGATCGCCGGCGTGATCATATTGCTGCCGTCGCTCGTAAAGGACTTCCTTGAGCTGCGTGTCGGCACGAACCTCAAGCGCATGTGGCTGGACGCCCACAATGTTGTCGGAATCACAGGACTCCCTTTTCACATTGTGATGGCGATAACCGCGACCGCATTGAGCCTCAGCGGCGAACTCTGGTCCGTGCAAGAAAGTGTTGTTTTTGGCGGCAAGCAAGAGATCTTGGATAAACGCGATAACGAGCAATATCAGCCGCCAAGGCCGACCGGCGAGGCGGCTGCAATGATGGCCCCCTCACAGTTGCTTCAAAAGCTCAAAGTGCAGGTGCCCGATTTCGAGCCTCGCTTCATGATCTTCAAGAATATCGGAGACAAGGCTGCTTCGGTGAGAGTCGCCGGATCCGAGCGTGGCTATGTCGGAGATTACCATCTTGGGGGCGTCATGCTCAGCGCCGTCACAGGCGAATTGCTCAAAGACAGCACACGTCCATCGCGTCAGGATCCGGATCGTCGAGCGTCAGAGACGTTCTACGGCCTGCACGCAGGGCAGTATGAAGGGGCGACGATTACGTGGGCATACTTCTTCCTGGGTTTCTCCGGCGCGTGGCTGTTTTATAGCGGCAATCTGCTTTGGATCGAGACACGCCGGAAGAATGCTCGCAAGGGCGGCGGGGTCGAGCAATCGCGCTCCACGCGCCTCCTGGGCAGCGCGACCGTAGGCGTTTGCCTCGGCTGCGTGGCGGGCATCTCGCTCACCATCGTTGCGGCCAAATGGCTCCATGGTCGCGTTGGCGATCTCAATCACTGGCATGAGCTGATCTATTACGTCGTGTTCCTCGGCTCGGTCGCATGGGCCTTTGCTTGGGGCGCGGCGCGCTCGGCCGTCCATCTGCTCTGGCTGTGCGCCGCCGCGACGATGGCGATCCCACTGACCACGCTGGCGGCGCTGCTGTTCCCGGCTCTCGGCATGTGGGCGTACGGCAGCGCCGCGACCATCGGCGTCGATGTGGTCGCCTTCATCGGTGCGCTCTGCTTCGCATGGATGGCGGTCGCTACCCAGCGTCGCCTTACGACCGGCCCCGCCGATAGCATCTGGTCCGTCCGCAAGGCCGACGCTGCCACACCGCCGCGTGAGCCTGCCGCTGTCCCGGCCGAATGACCATGTCCGGTCTGGAACGTGCCGTCGCGGCCGCAAGCAGAAAGTTTCGATTCGTGACCCTGATCCGATCTCTCGTTCGCCGCACGACCGTTGCTGTCCCCTTGATTGGGCTAACTTCACCCGTGTTCGCGCAGCCGATCATCGGCACGCTCCCGGAGGACTTGACGGCCTGGGGCATGTTCCTGTCCGCCGATTGGGTCGTGAAGGGCGTGATGATCGGCTTGGCTTTTGCTTCCGTCGTGACCTGGACTGTGCTGCTTGCCAAGAGCTTGGAGTTGATCCGCGCCGGATACCGGCAGCGGGCGGTGCTGGCGGCGGTCCGCGGGGCGCGTTCCCTGGACAAGGCTGCGCAGCGCGTCAAGACGCTGCCTTCCACATTGGCGCCGCTTATCGAGGCGGCGCGCGCCGAGCTACGTTTGTCCACCGACGCGCTGCACGACTCCGACGGGTTGAAGGAACGCATCGCCGCGGGTCTGGAGCGCGTCGAAGCGGAGGCCGCACGCCGCATGACCAAGGGGACCAGCCTGCTCGCCACCATCGGCGCCACCGCGCCGTTTGTCGGCCTGTTCGGCACCGTCTGGGGCATCATGAATGCCTTCATCGGCATCTCCAAGGCGCAGACGACGAACCTCGCCGTCGTGGCGCCGGGCATCGCCGAGGCCTTGTTGGCAACTGCGCTGGGCTTGGTCGCCGCGATTCCGGCGGTCGTGATCTACAACCACTTCGCCCGTCAGATCGCCGCTTACAAGGCGCAGGTCGCAGACACGTCGGCGGGCGTCATGACGTTAGTCTCGCGCGACCTGAGCCGCGGATTCGGTAACGTGGAGCCGGTGAGAACATCGAAGGCGGCGGAATAGTCATGGCGGCGAAGGTCCAGCACGTCGATTCCGACGCGGGCGAAATCCACGAGATCAACATCACGCCCTTCATCGACGTGATGCTCGTGCTGCTGATTATCTTCATGATCGCCGCGCCTTTGGCGACCGTCGATGTCGCGGTCGATCTACCGGCATCGTCCGCCACGTCGCAACCGCGCCCTGACAAGCCGATCTTCCTCACCGTGAAGGCGGACCTCACCTTGGCACTCGGCGAGCAGTCTGTGTCGCGCGACGCGCTGAGCGCCGCGTTGGATCAGGCATCGGGCAACGACAAGGAGCAGCGCGTCTTTCTACGCGCGGACCGCACCGTCGATTATGGCGACCTCATGGAGACGATGAACGTGCTCCGCGCCGCCGGCTATCTCAAGGTGGCCCTGGTCGGCCTGGAACCTGCGCCGAGCCCATGATCGAAGGCAGGGCGCATCGCTATTCGAGGGCGGGGGACGAATGGATCGGCTGGGGCGCGAGCTTCGCCGTTGTGCTTGGCCTGCATGGCGCGATCGGCCTCGCCGCCCTCGGCTGGCAGGTGACCGCGGAACCTTACACGCCGCCCCCCGCCGCGGTGATGATCGACCTCGCGCCCGTGGTCACGGCGCCCGCGACGACGCCAACCGAGATCCCACCGGGGCCGCAACAGGTCCAAGCCGCGCCCCCGCCGCCGGAGCCAGAACCCGAGCCGGAGCCCCCGAAAATGGAGCCGACGCCGTCGGTCGAAAAGCCCGCGGTAGCGTTACCGCCGCCCAAGCCGAAACTGAAGCCGCCGCCCAAGCCGATGTCGAAGATCGAGCCGCTGCTGGAGCCAGAACCGGCCCCGCGTCCGCCCGCACCGGCCACCACCGCGCCACAGGCCGCGCCGGTCGAAGCCGAGGTGGCGGCCGCGCCGCGGCCCGGGGCTTCCTCGCTGCCACCGTCCAATGCCCTGCCGACCTGGCGCGGTGCGCTGCTTGGCCACCTGGAGCGATTGAAGCGTTATCCGCCGGAGGCGCAATGGCGGCGCCAGCAGGGTGTTGTTTATCTGCGTATCACAATGGATCGCACCGGCCGCGTGCTGCACGCTTCGATAGAGAAAAGCGCCGGTGTCGCCTCGCTCGATGCGGAGGTGATGGCGCTGATTGAGCGCGCCCAGCCTCTGCCGCCGCCGCCCGCCGACGTTCCGGGTGATCCCTTGGAGCTGATCGTGCCTGTGCAGTTTTTCATGAGAGGGCGGCCATGAAGTCGCCTACGTAATTGTTCGAAAGGAGGAAAGTTTTCTTAAGAGACGAACCTGATGTTCCGTCCCGAAAAACCCGCCACGGCGAGCGTTCTATATGTGGAGGCTCGCTTTGCGTGTCTCCCTGTGAGCGAAAGCTCCCGGCGGGCCAGCCAGCCAGATTGCAAGCCAACCCGCAGCTAGCTCGCCCGGCCGATATAAAATCTTTGAATGAGCTGAGAGAGAGCGAAGTCCGTGTTACCGGATCGAGAACACGGCTCCTCCGGATGCACGTAGTGTCCGATGGAGGAGTGGAAACCGCAAACTAAGTTGCGATGAAGGGTGCGTGTTTCAATGACTTTCTTTGGAATTAGAGGCTGCTTCGCGGGAGTAGTCTCCGGCAATCAAGTTCGCGCGTATATGGCAGAACCTATCTCTGATGCGACGAGTATGGGTTTGGTCTAGATTTTGACTGATTATGACCACTGTCCTGTGTAAGGCACAGTTAGGGTCAACGGGGGTGTGTCCGTCAGAAAAGCCAATTGAGGTTAGCTTGCTCGCGAACAAATCAGCTCGCAGGATTGACCGATATTGAATCGCTTCAGATAACGCTTCAAGTATGCCCTTTCGACATTAGCCACGTCCAGGAGGGCGAAATCGAGCTGACCATTATGGCACATTTCATGGTCAGAGCATTCGATGACAGTGTTTGGCTCTTTGGTCTCGCGACGGTGTCGCTCAAGCTGGGCGATATGGCCGCGCGGAAATTGAGTAGTTTCCGCGCGGCCATAATTCTAAAGAATGGCTCTCGATTTATTTCCTATTGAAGACGGTCTTCCATTCGCCAACCCATTTTTCGTGGATATCGTCCCACTGGTCCCCAGAAATGTTCCAGATCTTGTCCTGTGGCGGGTATTTAGTGCCCGCAATTTCCGGTGAGGGAGAATCCGGATGTATGCCGTAGGAGCCCGCCTGCGCGATGAGTGTGCTACCGCGCTTGCTCGTCAAGTAATTCACATAGACCTTCGCGGCGTTGGGATGTTTGGCACTCGAGGTCACGTTGCCCATCGCACCGAATGCGGCCATACCCTCGGCGGGCAGGAGGATCTTGATCGGCGCTCCATTCAGAATCTGATCGGACAGGGTGGATGCGGTCGCGTAAGCAGCTGGAATGCGTCCGCGCACCAAATCATTGATGGCTGGCGAGATGGTCGCATAGGTGCGGGGTTCGAGGCTTGCAATCTTCTCCCACGCTTTCGGATCGACCTTCATGCGGAGAAACGCGAACAAGGTGAGGGCGCTACCACCGGCATCGATCGACTGCATGCCGAACTTGCCTTTCCATTTTGGGTCGAAGGTGTCGGCCCAGCTTTTCGGATAGTCCGCTTCCTTCACCAGCTCGGTATTGACGGCGATGGTCTGGATGGCGCGCACGGTCGCATACCAATGGCCGTCCTTGTCCTTGAGTTCCGGTGCGATCCTGTCGAACGACGGAACCTTGTGCGCGGCCAAAATGCCGCGCGACATCCAATCTTTGATCAAGGTATGATCAGTTAGGTCAGCAAAATCCGCTTCAAGCTTACCGGCGGAGAATTCGGCGATGACGCGATCATAGAGTTTGGATGTCGGCACGCGGACATATTCGATCCTGAGGCCACTTTCCTTGCGGAATGTATCCAAAAGCTCGGCCATGCTGCCGCTTTGGATGACGCCGTAGGCGTACAGCCCGCCTTCCGCCCTCGCGGCTGCCATCAGTTTGGCATCAGCGATCTCCTCGCCATCGACGACAAGGGCTTGAGCAAACACTGGCTGGGCTGTGAGTAGGCCTGCAGTCAGGATCGCGACAGTACATAAATCAGAGTTGTTTTTCATAGTTTCCCCGTTTGTGATACATGCGGATTTCATCGAACAAGGTGCGTGGGCCCACTACTCGATGGTGATCCGTCTGATGGCTTGGCGCTTGGCATGAATAGGTGGAATAGGGTTGGCTGCACTGCATCTTTGAGCGCGGCCCTCATAGATCCCAATGGCGCCATTGTAGACGAGCCGCCCTTTGATGCTGATTTTCCAGTATCCGAAGGTTCAAGATCGGCGATGTAGTGCATGGTCATGGTCTTGCCGCAATCCGAGGGCGCAATGGCGTCTCCAAATCAAAGTAGTTTATCGAATTCATGGCTTTGCGCTAGTCTGCGCCTTAACGATGACTCCATAGAGGTACGTTGGCCAGTATGTTAGTGCATCAATTCCTTCAGATGTTGTTTCGCAACTTCGACAAGTAGGTTTGCAGCTAATGACAGCTTGCGAGTCGTATGGACGAATAGCGTCAGATGACGATGCTTGAGGCTCGGTTCCTTCAGCGGAATGAACTTTAGAGTTCCATCCCCTATCTCTCGTTCGCTGCCGACGATAGTACGTATGGCCACGCAGCCGCCATGCAGGGCAATGCCGACGACGAAGTCTCGGTTGGATGAGGTGACGATGGGATGCACATCGAGGCCGTTACGCAACAGAAGATTATCGATCTCCGACCGGGTCGATTCCGTAAAATCGGGGAAGATGAAGGGAACGTTGGCGGCGGCAAGGTCTGCAGCTTTAATGCTTCGTCTTTTGGCCAAAGGATTGCTCGGCGTCATGATGGCCCCGAATTTCAGCGGCACGGATATGATCTTTCGATACAGGCGGGACCTCGGAGGATTAAAGGCAATGCCCACATCGGCGTCACCCGAAGCAATCTGATCGACGGTTTCATTTGCCCCGACAAAGTTGCAGGTAAAGGTGATGCGCGGATGCGGTTTGCTGATCGCCGAAATGATCCGAGGTAATAATTCTACGGCCGAAGATCGGCTTGCGGCGATGGTGACATGGCCTCGCTCCAGTCCGCGCAATTCATCCAACGAATTCTGCATCTGGCCAAGGCCGCGCAAAATTTGATCCGCATGTTCGGCGACGATATTGCCACCAGCCGTCAGCCGTAGGCCACGTGGACCGCGTTCGAATAACGGCTCCCCGACCAACGCTTCTACCTCCCGCAATCGTCGGCTGACGGCCGAGGGCGCCACGTTGAGAGATTTGGCCGCACCGCGAATCGAGCCGGTTCGCGCGACCTCGTACAAATAGGAGATCCAGTGCGCGTGATATTTAGTAGCTTCGGAACGTTTCAAATTGATCGTCACGATGAATCCCCCTTCGATCGTCGGTGCCGGGATAGCGCACAGAGCAGACTGTTCCGCTGTTGCCATTTTGGCAACAAGAGCGTCAGAATTTTCTAGGTAGACGATGATCCCATTTCCAAGCCATCGTTTCTCTTGGGAGACGTCCGATTGGTCGAGGAGGGATAGATATGTCGCGCACAGCTTGTCTCATAAGTGTTGGCTTGTTTGCCGTGGCCACATTCATGGCGGGAACCGCGATTGCACAAAAATCAGCGGATACGTTACGAGTTGCCATAACGGAGCCGTTTCCGACTCTCTCACCCTATTTCAATCCGGCGACTGAAGCCTCGTTCATCAACCAAGCTGTGTTCCAGCGGCTTATCGGTTATGACGAGCGAAACTCGAAGTACGTTCCAGTTGTCGCGAAGTCATGGAAGCGTGTGAACGACACGACCCTCGAGTTTGACTTATTTGATGACATCAAATTCCACAATGGCGATGCTTTAACCGCGGATGATGTTGTTTATACCTTTCGTTACGTCGCCGACCCGAAGGTCAATTTTCGCAACAAGCAGTATTACCTTTGGGTCAAGAACGTAGAGAAACTTGGCCCCTACAAGATCCGGGTCACGGCTAAAGAATTTAATGCACTTGACTTGTTTCACTTCGCCTTCCGGGGTCAAGTCGAAGATGCAAAGGTCCACGAGAAGCTCGATGATCGTGCCGAGTATGGGCGCAAGACACCGGTCGGATCTGGTCCCTACAAGGTTACAAAGTTCGATCGCAACAGTGGCGTATCGCTAACTCGTTCAACAACCTTCAAATCAGGTCCGTACGAGCGAGCCCCAATCAAGAATCTTGAGGCACTATTTATCACAGATCCGCAGACGCAGATTGCGCAGCTTCTCACGGACAATGTTGATCTCGTGTTTAACGTTGCGCCTGATAACGCGAAGGCATTGGATGCAAATCCGAACATCGACGTCACTGTGATCGACAGTTTGACCGGCCTCTACCTAATGTTTGATGGCCTCGGGCGATCGTCGAACAAAGCTCTTGCAGACGTTCGGGTGCGCAAGGCTATGGCGATGGCCATCGATCGGGACGCTTTGATAAAGAACGTCGTTCCGGGAGGTAGCGTTGCTCGCCGTCTCGATGCCATGTGCTTCGATAGTATGGAAGCTTGCGGATATACGCTGAAGCCACCTGCTTATGATCCGGATGGTGCTAAGAAATTGCTCGCGGAAGCAGGATACCCTAACGGCTTCGATTTTGTCCTCGATACGCAAATACGGGCACGCGATGTGGCCCAGGCGATTGGTGGTATGTTGTATCGAGTTGGTATTCGCACGACGGTCAATACCGTCAATACAATTATTATGTTTAAGCGATGGGAAGATGGAGAAGTCCAGGGTCTCCTCAATAATTCTCCGGCAGGAAATTGGCCGGACGCATCGAAGCTTCTGGATAATGTATTTGGTGTGGCAGCCCGCGATACGATCCGCGATCCAGTGATCTTGAAGGGCATTGAAGCTGGCTTTGGCAGCCACGATCCGGCAAAGCGGAAGGCCGAGTATACGACCGTATTCAATCGTATTAACGAACTCACCTCGCATCTTCCGATTTCATCGGTGCCCGTAGTCTGGGCGCATCTGAAAACCGTGAAGATTGATTCAAATCCGCTAAGTGAAACCCAATCCAACGTCACTGACGTTTTTTGGAAGTAAATCCTGGCCACCAATCCAATCCCCACAAGGACCAGACTTCAAATGCAGCCCACAGACCATGGCCCATATAAGTATCGTCCCATCACCCAAGCACCGAAGCTGGTGTGGCCGGAACAAGCCCGAGTGGCACTGCTGGTCATTCCCAATCTCGAATATTTCCCGTTGAATCAGAAAATCCCTGGCGCAGGGCGGTCGCACGTACCGGATGTTTCGACCTGGGGGCGGCGCGATTATGGCAACCGAGTAGGCTTTTGGCGAATGGCGGACATCATGGCTCGTCTCAACGTGCCAGGGACTGTGGCGCTCAACAGCATGGTCTGCGACTATAATCCGCAAGTAGTTGAACGCTGTTTGGAGCTCGGCTGGGAACTCATGGGGCATGCGGAAACCAATAGCCGCGCGCTTAATGAATACGGCTCAAAGGAAGAAGAACAGGCTGGCATTCGCCGCGCGCTCGATCGTATCGAAAAATTCTGCGGTAAACGTCCGACAGGATGGCTGGGCCCCCATCGTCAGGAATCCTGGGATTCGTTCGAGATGCTTGCGGACGAAGGTATCAAATATACCTTCGACTGGGATAGCGATGATCAGCCGATCATCATGAAGACGGGCGGCAGGACGATGGTTTCAATGCCATACGGTATTGGCATCAGCGACTTGCAGGCTTTCCAGAATCAAGGAGCGGCGCCCGATACGTTCCGGCAGATGATCTGCGATGCCTTTGACGTCCTCTATGATGAAGCAAAAGACTCGGGTCGTGTCGTCGCGATCTCGCTGCACCCCTTTATAATCGGACGACCGGGCTGGATTAAGTCGTTCGAGCGTGGCCTTGAATATATCTGTAGTCATGCGGGTGTTTGGCGCACTACCGGTGCGCAAGTGACCGAAGCCTTTCTGGCGCAAGTCAGCGACTAGGGTAGCAGAACGCAGCTTTCAATCTAGGCGCTTTTGGGCGCCGCAACATCACGAGGCACTATGTCAGTCACCTCTAGGGGCGAGTCCACATTGGGACCGGACCATACAGGACTTATTGTTTTTGATGCCTTAAATGTCTTCATGAAACCCAAGAACCGTCCGGATAAAAAGAAATTCTTGAAGGAGAATAATATCATCGGAAGCATGAAGGCGGTATTGGAAGGTGCCCGCAAGGCTGGGCTTACTAGCTTCTATCCCGCCGCCGGATATGAGGCCGATGGATCTGATGTTGTACTTGATCGTTTGACCGACTCCGACATGGATCTGCGACCATGGAACCTCGACAAACCTCGTCCGGTAATCCCTCGGTCGGATCACGATCAGCAGGTCATATCAGAGCTTAAGCCGGCGAAGGGGGATGTCTATCTTCCTAAACATCGTTGGAGCGCGTTCTACGCAACCGATCTCGAATTTCAGCTCAAGATGCGCAACATCGATACGGTGATCATTATTGGCGGCTCCACGGATGTCGGCGTGGCGTCGACGGCTTTTGCGGCGCGTGACATGGATCTGGGTTTGGTTGTAGTGCGCGGGGCATGCTTCTCTACACGCGGAGAAAACAACGACTTCTTCATGGATCGGGTTTTCCCGCGTATGGGACGCGTGCTGAGCGTCGAAGATACCGTTGCGCTGATGCTCGCGGGCGCCAAAAAGATCGAGATGAACAGTCGGAAGTAGATATCTCGGGTGGAATCGTTTGTTTCCTGAAACAAGCCAATGAGAACGACTTCAAGCTGATGAACATGCACCGTCATATAGCCGGCCGGTTCCGTCGTGAAGGGTTGTTATGATACACAGATATTTTGCCGCCATTGCCATTCTGGGACTGACGGCAGGCTTAATAACAAGCCCAGCTTTCTCACAAAAAGCCAAAGATACGTTGCGTTTTCCGATCGCCAATATGGAAGCGGGAATCGACTCCTATTTGTTGCCAGGTGAATTTGCGAATATTTGGGGGCAATCGGTGTACGATTCTCTCTTAGATTTCGATCCGCTTAAGGGCGCATTTGTTTCGCATATCGCTAAGTCTTGGACGCAGCCAGATTCTTTGACCTACGAGTTTGAGTTGCGCAATGATGTCAAATGGCACGACGGCCAGGCGGTAGATGCAGATGACGTAGTCTATACGTTGAATTACCTTATCGATCCGAAGGTCAACCTGCGTTTCAAAAGCCGTTGGGCTTGGATCAAATCAATCGAGAAGCTGAACCCATATAAGGTGCGGGTCAGGGCAATGCGGCCGGTGCCATTCGGTTTGATGTGGATGGCATCGCATACGCCGATTTATCCAAAGCATGCACATGAACCTCTTGCCGATAAGATTGATTTCGCAGCAAAGCCAATTGGAACGGGTCCGCTGCGTATCATTCAAATAGATAAGAATGCAGGAATCATTGCTGAGAAATTCCCTAAATATCTCGCTAGCTCAGTAAAGCCGAGCTCTGGGGTCGGCCGCGTAGTCGCTGAGCCGATTAACGATGCAGGTTCGCTTGTCGCAATGCTCCTGACCGGGGCGGTCGATGTTGCCGCTGGTCTCCCATCGGATCAGGCGGAAGCGTTACTCAAGAGCGGTCGCTTCGATCTTTCGTTGGCGCCCCCAAATCTCGGATATTCGTTTATGGGATTCCCATCAAAGGGAGCTGCGACTGTTAAGGCGCTCGGCGACGTGCGTGTGCGCCGGGCGATTGTGAAAGCCATCGACCGGTCAGCGTTAGAGATAGTGAGATGGGGTGATCTGGCCAAGGGTATCAGGCCCGTGGAAGCGCTTTGCAATAAGGAACAAATCGGCTGTGGCTATACGAAGCTTGCCCCTGCCTACGATCCTGCTGGCGCAAAGAAGTTGTTGGCGGAGGCGGGTTACGCCAATGGATTCGATGTCACGATCAGTTGTTTTCCCGCAAGCGTTCCAGAAGCGACAGCCATTTCCGGAATGTTACGCGCTGTCGGCATCCGTGCGAGCGTGCAATCGCATCCGGTGACGCAACGCGTCCAGTTGCTGAAGCAAGGCAAGGTTGAAATTGGTTACTATGCGTGGAGCGGCGGCGGCATATTCGAAGTCTCGGATGCAATCGAACGCCATATTGCTGAATACGACGATCCGTTATTAAAAAAACTGGCAGCGCCAACTCGTACGATCCTCGATGATGCTGAGCGCCGCGTGGCTACCGCCAAGGTGTTCGACCATATCACCGAAAATGTATATGCCGCCGTTCTAATGCCTGTAGTCACGATCTATACGCATACCAAAGAGGTGAGGTTAAATGCAGCCCTGCCGCGGGAATTCTCAGTTAGTCCGCACGAGTTCAGTTGGAACTAGCCGCGGAGAAAGCGCCGACCTATGCGGACGCGTGAAAGTGAGAGTGAAGATTTGATGAGATTGCCTCATACCGCTTTCGTTTCCGGCTCGGGGCGTAATATCGGGCGCGCAATCGCCCGCGAGCTTGCCCGTAAGGGCTGCAACATCGTCCTGAACGGCCTGACCAACCGCGCGGCCTGCGACAATGTGGCGGCCGAGATCGCGGCGAGGGTGGGGCGGCCATCGTTGTCATGGGCGATGTCGGCGATTCAAAGGCGGTGCGCGCCATGGCGGATGCCGCACTCGGGCGTTTCGGCACGGTCGACATTCTGGTCAACAATGCGCCGCAGCGCGGGCCCGCCCGGCCGTTCATCGAAATGCCGGACGAGGATTGGCATCGCATCATCGCGGTCGAACTGCATGCCTGTTATTATCTGTCGCGCGCTTTTCTGCCCGGCATGTGTGCGAACAAGTGGGGTCGCATCGTCAATCTGACGGGGCTCAACGCCATCGCGGGCCACCCGGGGCGCGCGCATGTCGCGGCTGCCAAGCAGGGCCTGTGGGGCCTGACCAAGGCACTGGCGAGCGAGTTCGGTGCACAAGGTG